>FQKF010100430.1_pt1 | contig 26474 bp, 24 predicted proteins | sample 1504521 | NCBI WGS metagenome assembly FQKF01 (sample SAMEA4475357, study PRJEB15587) | soil metagenome | biome: Soil; feature: Field | place: India | collected 2015-03-11 | depth 0 m
TAGAGCACATGACTGTTAATCATGGGGTCCCTGGTTCGAGCCCAGGCTGGGGAGCAAAAAGCCCGATACCCATCGGGCTTTTTTATTTATTTTACCGGAGTCTAAGATAAAAATAAAAAAAAGGGGCTGAAAGCCCCTTCTTTTTTTAAGTATGGAAATTATGAGCCGCACATTTCACATCCTTCCGGATTATCCAGTGAACAACTGATTTGATCTTGCTGAGATGCAGTAACTTCAAGCAAGTGGCCTTGTCCGCGTTCAACTACCAGATAATCTTCATTACCCAGGATTTGGGGCTTGGCTGCCAGTTCATCCCTCGTTTGAGGGAAATTTACATTTTCATGGGATACGGTAAACTTGATGGGATTTACGGCAGCACGTGTACGCAGGTAATACATACCGGTTTTTAATCCTTTTTTCCAGGCATAAAAATGGGCGCTGGTCATTTTGGCGAAGTTTACATCTTCCACAAAAAGGTTCAGGGATTGCGACTGGTCGATGAAAGCACCGCGATCGGCTGCCATATCAATAATGGTTCTTTGCTTGATTTCCCAGGCGGTTTTGTAAAGGTCTTTAAGGTTTTGCGGAATTTCATCAATCTTTTGAATGGATCCGTCGGCACGGAGGATTTTTTCTTTGAGGGTATCGTTCCAAATGCCCAGTTTTACGAGGTCTTTTAAAAGATGCTTATTCACCACGATAAATTCTCCGCTTAAAACGCGACGCACATAAATGTTTGAGGTATAGGGCTCGAAGCATTCGTTGTTACCAAGGATCTGAGAAGTGGAGGCGGTGGGCATGGGAGCCAAAAGCAGAGAGTTTCTTACGCCGTATTGCAGAATTTGCTTACGGAGTTCTTCCCATGGCCATCTATCGGAAGGTTTGACCCCCCACATATCGAATTGGAAAATTCCTTGGCTGATGGGAGAGCCCTGGTATGTTTCGTATGGGCCGTGTTCCTTGGCCAGTTCCATGCTGGCGGTTAGTGCGGCGAAATAGATGGTCTCGAATATTTCTTTGTTCAGTTGTTTGGCTTCTTCGCTCTCAAAAGGATAACGCATTAAAATAAAAGCATCGGCCAGCCCCTGAACACCAAGCCCGATGGGACGATGGCGCAAATTTGAACGACGGGCTTCCGGTATGGGGTAATAATTCAAATCGATGATTTTATTGAGGTTACGTGTGGCTACTTTCGTTACTTCGTAGAGCTTTTGATGATTGAAGGTTTTTGTTTTTTCATCCACAAAGCGCGGCAAAGCAATGGAAGCCAGGTTACAAACAGCCACTTCATCGGGACTGGTGTATTCAATGATTTCCGTACAAAGGTTACTGGATTTGATGGTACCCAGATTTTTTTGATTGGATTTTCGATTGCAGGAATCTTTGTAGAGCATATAAGGATTACCCGTCTCGATTTGGGCTTCTATGATGGCTTGCCAAAGTTGACGTGCGGGAACCTGACGACGGTATCTTTTTTCGTTTTCGTACTGAATGTATAGTTTTTCAAATTCTTCGCCGTAAACATCGCTTAATCCCGGGCACTCATTCGGACACATCAATGACCACAATTCTTCTTTTTCCACTCTTTTCATGAAAAGGTCGGGGATCCACAAAGCGGTGAACAAGTCACGGGCACGCAGTTCTTCTTTACCGTGGTTCTTTCGAATATCGAGGAATTCAAAAATATCGGCATGCCAGGGTTCCAAATAAACAGCAATAGATCCTTTTCGTTTTCCACCTCCTTGATCCACATAACGGGCAGTTTCATTAAATACTTTCAGCATCGGAATAATCCCGTTGGATGTTCCGTTGGTGCCTTTGATATAAGAACCGGTGGCCCTTACATTATGAATGCTGAGACCTATGCCTCCGGCACTTTGAGAAATTTTGGCACATTGTTTTAAGGTATCGTATATACCATCGATGCTGTCTTCTTTAACTTGAAGAAGAAAACATGAACTCATTTGGGGCTTAGGAGTACCGGCATTAAACAGGGTGGGAGTGGCATGGGTAAACCAACGTTCGCTGAGTAAATGATAGGTTTCAATGGCAGCATCAATGTCTTGCTTGTGAATTCCTACGGCAACCCGCATGAGCATGTGTTGCGGACGCTCGGCTACCTTACCGTTGATTTTCAGCAGGTAGGAGCGTTCCAGTGTTTTAAATCCGAAATAGTCATAACCAAAATCACGATCGTAAATAATGGTGGAGTCGAGTATCTGAGCGTTATTTTTGATAATTTCATAAACATCATCGGCAATCAGGGATGCACGCTGTCCGGTTTTTGGATCCACATAATTGTATAGTAATTCCATCGTTTTGGAAAAGGACTTGATGGTGTTTTTATGCAAATTGCTTACGGCAATCCTTGAAGCCAACAGGGCATAGTCGGGATGCTTTGCCGTTAAGGAGGCAGCAGTTTCGGCAGCTAAATTGTCAAGTTCGCTGGTGGTTACGCCATCATAAACACCATCGATTACCTTTTTGGCAACCAGGATGGGGTCCACGTGGTTTGGGTCGAGCCCGTAACTAAGCTTTTGGATTCGGGCGGTGATTTTGTCGAATTTCACGCTTTCGCGGGATCCGTCTCTTTTAATTACGTACATTTTTTTTGTTTTTAAGGGTTAAACAATAGTTCACAAGCACGTGATTTTAAGTTAATATGATTTTTAATTTTTTCAACTTTTATTTTCATTACTAATTAACATTTTTTGGTTAATCTATTTTTGGGGCTATGCCCCCCATCCGAAGAAAGATTTTTCGGTCAACATGGTCCGGCGTATTCCAAAAATGGAAAAATTGCCGATTAAAAATCGGCGTCGGTTGTGAAGGTGTTATTGGTGGTAGTGTCAGACATAACACCGGCCTTTTGATATTCGCTTACCCTCCTTTCGAAAAAATTGGTTTTTCCGGGCATGGAAATCATTTCCATAAAATCGAAAGGATTTGAAGCGTTATAATATTTGTTGCACCCGAGTGCTACTAAGAGACGATCGGCCACAAATTCAATGTATTGGCACATGCTGTCGGCATTCATTCCGATTAATCGGACCGGTATGGCATCTACCACAAATTTCTTTTCAATTTCCACGGCATTGGTGATAATTTCCGTTACCGTTTCTTTCGGGAGTTGATTTTTGATATACTTTGTGTAGAGCAAACAAGCAAAATCGCAATGCAGCCCCTCGTCGCGGCTAATAAGTTCATTGCTGAAGCTTAAGCCGGGCATCAGACCACGCTTTTTGAGCCAAAAGATGGAGCAGAATGACCCCGAGAAAAATATACCCTCTACGGCAGCAAAGGCGATTAGGCGTTCTACAAAAGAACCCTGACTAATCCATCGGAGTGCCCATTTGGCTTTTTCGCCTACAGCAGGGACCGTTTCAACCGCATGAAAAAGCTTGTGTTTTTCTGATGGGTCATCAATATATGTGTCAATAAGGAGTGAATAGGTTTCGGAATGAATATTCTCAATCATAACCTGAAACCCATAAAAACAACGGGCTTCCGGAAATTGAACTTCTTTAAGAAAATTTACGGCCAAATTCTCGTTAACAATGCCATCGGAAGCAGCAAAAAAGGCAAGAACATACTTAATGAAGTGTTTTTCGTCGGCATTTAATTTGTGCTTCCAGTCGTTTAGGTCTTGGGCCAAATCGATTTCTTCGGCCGTCCAAAAAGAAGCTTCTGCTTTTTTATACATTTCCCATATATCATGATATTGGATGGGAAAAAGCACAAAGCGGTCGGGATTTTCTTTCAAAAGGGGCTCAAGGACAAGATTGCTCATTTTATATTGGTTTTAATGGTTTGACGAAGTAGTGTTTGCAAATTTGTATGAAATGAAAGTTATTGCAAAAACAATCTTTTAATAAAATATTAACATGTTTAAGATTAACCAATTGCTGTTCAAAAAATGTATTATGTTGATATTCAAAAACATAACAATCAAATATTATTGATGTTGAAAAAAGAACCTTGATACAAAGTTTTTTTTTAATTATAGTAACCGAATGGTAAAGTAGTTCGTATAATTCAACGAATGATTGAATATGTTAAAATACAGGCCGGAAACAAAGAATATCTGAAGGAATTATTTTTGGAATGGTTCCCTTTTACTTTCAAAGCAGTAAAAAGATACTACGGAAAAAATACAGATCAATCAACCGACAAGACCTGTGAAATTATTGAAAAAGCCATTCATAAAGGCATGGAGGAGTTTAGGAATAATTCATCAGTCCCAAAAGAGGATTTTAAAAGAATGATTTTATCTGTTATTGTCGAAGACCTTAAAAACCGAAAGTCGGAATATTACATTTCATCTACGGTTTATCCCAATAAGAAAGCTATCGAAAGTCACACCCTTTTTGAGAATTATGAAATTCCGGATTTCAGTTCCATTTCACCCGAACAAATCATTGATGCACTCTCGGAATTAACGCCTTCGAAGCGTTTGACCTTTAACTTACACGAAATCGACGGATATTCCATTCAGGAAATTTCAAATCTTTTGGAGGTGGGCGAGTCAACCGTTAAAATGAATCTTGAAAAAGGGCGGTATGAGTTTCAGAAAAACTTAGAACAATCGATTAAAAATTCAAAAAATGGGCAGAATATTCAGGTATGAAATAAATCCGCTATACCTTAAGGCAGTTTTGGAAAAAATGCCCACTCCTGACCCTGAGGAAGCTTGGGAATATTTCTTAAAAATACATCAACCGCCCAAAAAAATCTGGAGACCTCAAATAAAAATGCCCACCATTCAGATAAGTAAAATTTATCTAAACGGAATCATTGTTTCTTTATTCACACTCTTATTTCTGTATTTGGTTTTTTTCAGAGGTTATTCCGGTATGTCGGAAAAAAAGAATGAAGGCCTGATTAGAAAGATAAGTACTACGGCTAAAAATGATAATCCTGACAATCAAATGAATAAAAACCATGCTGAGCAATTAAACGAAAGTTCTGGTTTGATTATCGAAAATAAATCAGAGGATACGATTCGAAGAACAAAAGTTAATGTTATTACGCCCCTGGATACCCTTTCGAATACCACAGTTAATTCAACAGAGAGGTTAAAAAATAAAGATATACTGGAGGACGTGGAAAATAAGAATTCACAAAAAAATACTCCCAAGGATCAAATTATTCAAAATGACACATTAAAAAATAACGATATCCATCCCATTTCAAAAAAGAGGAAAAAAAGAAAAAAAGCGAACAAGGAAGAAGCGGAAATATTACCCTCAGTTGGGCCTGAAAAAATCACCATTCCTTCCGGAACATCCACCGAGGAAGATGTTAAATTACGGGGAGAGTAGTTCCTTCCGAGGCAGCTTGCGTATGGGGAAAGACCATTTTGGCTTCTTCCAGCAACACGGTGATATCTTTATACCGTGCCGAAAAATGACCGATGAGAAGTGTTTTTGCGGAAGTTCGAAGAGCAATTTCAGCTGCATCTGCGGCTGTAGAGTGAAAAGTTTTTTGTGCTCTTTCCGTATGTTGCTTACAGAATGTGGCTTCATGATAAATGAGCGTTGGGTTTTGAATCCACTTTGTAATTTCTGGATAAAAAACGGTATCGGAACAGTAAGCAAACGAACGAATGGGAGGAGAGGGCATTACGAAATTTTCCGGGTTCAAGGTCTGACCGTCATCTAAAGTTACCGGAATATGTCTTTTGAGTAAATCGTATTGAAAAGGTAAAAGTTTTAAATTTTTTATTTTTTCTTTAATTAATTTTCCAGGAAGCCTTTTTTCTTCAAACACAAAGCCATAACATTCTATTCTATGGTTAAGAGGAAAGGCGAATACGGATATGGTGTCATCTTCGAATATTAATTTTTTTTCATTGGTTTTTAGGGGGATAAATGATATGTTAAAATCCAATCGGGAGTCGGAAATATTGCGGATTTTTTCCAAAAGTTCATCAAGCGGTTCAGGAGCATAGAGGAACAATTCCATTTTCCTTCCCAGCAATTGCATACTGCCCAATAGGCCAAAAAGGCCGAAAAAATGATCGCCGTGGAGGTGAGAAATAAAAATTCGTTCAATTTTTTGTAAACTGAAATGATACTTTCTAAGTTGAAACTGTGTACCTTCTCCGCAGTCGATGAGAAAAAGCCGTTGATGAAAATTCAGAATTTGGGCACTTAACATTCTGCCGTAGGCCGGCGTGGCGGAAGAGGTGCCCAAAACAGTTAATTCAAACGGCGGTAACGACATGAAGAAATTACTGCTTTTGCAGTAACAACTTTAGGGAAATATCGGCTTGATTCGTAATTAAGCGTACGAAATAGATGCCGTCAGGTAGTTCATCAGTATTTAAATCAATTTGATTTATTCCGCTTATACTCTTACCGGATTGTGATTGAAGAGTTTTACCCTGCAAATCGGTTATATGAATTTGATAGGGGAATTCAGCAGGCGTAAGAAAACTTAAAACAGGCTCTTTTCCGCAAGTCGGATTAGGCATGAGGGATGCCTTGAGTGACAGATTGGGGTTAATATTCCAATCATTCAAGGAAGTAGCAGGATAAATAATGATTTTATAATATGTTAAATTCGTTGTATTGAGGTTAGTTCCACCGTTAACGTTGGGATTGTTCGGGCAACTTCCGAACGAGAGGGTTGCATAAGTGTCTACTTTGAAATTCAGAACGAAGGTTCCGCTTTGCGTGGGGATTCCGTAAATGCTGGCACAATTATTGGCATTGCCGGGGAATTTAAGTGACGGAGCACCATTTACAGTTCCGTTTGATAAAGATGCTGTGGAGGATCCAAGCATTAAACCGGGGGGAAGATTATAATTAGTGACGTTGGATGGGGTAGTTACTACAATTCTGTTAAAACAAAATTTACCTATCTGGGTGTTGGTATCTTTGGGAACTTTAACGGTAATGTTTTGCAAATAATTTACCCCTACTGTTCCCGTAACAAAGTTGGTGGCGCTGTCGGGCCAAATGCCATATTTGTTCATGGCAATGAAGGCAGGATCAAGCGAACAGGTGGGGACCTGCGCATAAAATATGATGCCTAATAGCGTTAATGATACGAGCAGATATTTTTTCATAACCTAATTTTCATGTAAATGTAACAATAAATTATACTAAGGCTAATTTTTTTATTAACAAACCAAACAGTTTTTCCGTTGTGTTTTTTGTAAAGAATTTGTCTCTGAACTTATAAACCCATCGAATGCCCTGAACCGCATTAGTCAGGAAGCATTCGTCGGCTAAGTATAAATGATTTAAGGTAATGGTTTTTTCCATGACAATCATTTTATTTTCATGGGCAATTTCCATGATGGTTTGCTTCATCACCCCTTGAATTCCGCCTTCTTCCGCAGGCGGGGTTTGGATAAAATTATCTTTGATCAGAAAAATGTTCGAATGCAGAGATTCACAAATATTTCCGTTTTCGTTCACAATCAAGCATTCATTAATGCCGGTTGATTGACAAAACAAGCCGGCCTGAACATAAAACATTGCACTTCCGGATTTGTAACCGGAGTATTTATTGATATTTTTTTTACAGTCTGTGTACAACTCTACCCAGTACCCCTCCGTATTAAGCTGAAAAGAAGGTTCGGTTAACGGAAAAAATTCAATCAGAAAAGAAACATCGTTGGTTTGAGGTATATAGTTTCCTTCACCGTTACGAAACACGGTGATGCGCAACCGCATATCCTCCGAACACTGATTTTTTTCATACAGTTCATGAATAAGCGTACGAAAATAATCGGAAGTGAATTCAACCGGCACTTTCATTTTGAAAACCGTCATGGCCATTTTCAGTCGTTGGATATGCTTTTCCAACAAGGGAATTTTAGGGCCATTAAAAACCCGAATGCTTTCGAAAACAGAGTCGCCTAAATGAAATGCCCTGTTATTAAACGGTAAGAAAGGTTCATAATTTGAAGCAATATGACCGTTGTATATACAATAGTTTAATTCCATCTTTTAGATTGTATTTCTTTATTTGCCCTCTCAAGTATATCCTGAACAGCAGGACAAATAAGCGAATTTTTAAGTGTGAGTTCCGATATACCCAGGATGTTTTTTCGATTGGTGTGCGGATAGGCAGAACAAGCGGCAGGTCTTACTTCGTAAATTCGGCACCTGTTATCTTCCTCAAGAAAAGGGCAAGGGGATTGCTTTAATACTTTATCATAGTCCTCATCGGTTTTTAAATATTTTTCTGAAAAATTTCCCGGACTCATTTTTAAATAAGCAGCAATTCGTTCAATGTCTTTTTCTCTGAATATGGGCGAAGTGGTTTTACAGCAATTGGCACATCTCAGGCAATCCGTTTGATCAAATACTTCTGCGTGCAAACCGGAAAAAAGCTTGTCGCTGTATGAGGAAGGAAATTTTTTTAGATTTTGAAATAATTTTTTGTTTTTGTTCAGATTTTGTTTTCCTTTATTTTTTATTTCATGGGTATTCATTTGGCTGAATATAATTTTTCATCGGCCAGAACAAATATATCTTCATTTTCTTTTTTCATAAAATAAACTTCTCGTGCAATCATTTCCATCGTGTCCGGACTGTTGCTTAAACCATGAATCAACAAACGGTGTTTTTCTATTTCATTTTTATAATAATTTTTTTCGTTCTCAAGGTTTTTGATTTGTCGGTAGATATCCCATTGATAGGAAAATTTGTTTTTATCGAAAAAACTTATCCAAATAAAAAAGAAAATAACGGTCAGAGTATATTTTAGATTAAATAATGTTGAAATAATAGGCTTTAACATGATTATTAAGGTACAAAAAAAAATTGCCCTTTTCAAATAAAAAAGACAAAGAAATTAACCGATGATTGTGTGTTCTATAAGTTCAAAAAATCTTTCCAGGAATTAAGATTGGCCAAAACCTGAAATTTTCGGTAAGTAAGATGGAATAGGTCGTCGTCTTTTATGCCGTTAAGTACGGAAATCCTGAGTTGTTCAAAATTCCGGATGGCTTTTTTTTCATCTTCGGTAAGCGGTTGGCCCGAAAATTCTTTATCCTTAAGGTCATTAATACTGACCGGCAAGCCCGATACGGAAGTTTTTTTCAAAAGATGATTCAATATTTCGTTGTTATTTTCCACCCTTTTATTCAGCAAAAATAGTATTTTTCCCAATGGAGAATTTTATAATTACTGAATTCTTTATAACATATGCATGTTAGAACAGCCATATTGATGTTATTTTTTTTGATTAACTCCGGTTTTTCTCAGATAAAACCCGGAAAAAGTCGCTATGAAATAATTTGGGCGGTTTCTCATCCGCTTTGTGCTTTAAAGGTACAAAAGATATATCATCAAAACTTACGATTTTATGATAAAGAATATTTGAAAAATAAAGGTTTGACCGACAGTTGTGATGGAAAAACCGATGCCTTCCGGCATATTTTCTTTATGGCATTGTTTTCGCAAAAATGCAGTGCCCGTAAAATTTACAAACTCGGTGTGGCGCATGAAAGAAAAAATTATAGATGTTATTTAAAGAAAAATTGCCGGGAAGTTTGCCCTTCAGACACCCTGAGTATCTTGATGGATATACAAAATAACCATATCGGTATTGCATTGGGAAAATCATTTAAAACCGTAAGCCCTGAAATGATGCGATGCATCGTTATCGACCGGATACTGAATGGAAAAGCAAATTGGGTGATAAGCAACCAAACCGGAAAGCGTATTTTAACGGGAGAACCTTATTCTAAAAATATTTTAAAATTCGGAAGGAAAAAACTAAAGGTTCTCCGGAAATTTAAAATCCGGAAGAATAATCCTGCCATTTAACCATTCCGAAGAGATTTCAGCATTAAATTTCTTATAAAAATTAATGGCCGGGATGTTCCAATCCAATACTTGCCATTCCAAACGATAATATTGATTTTTCTTACCATACCGGATGACATGCTCAAAAAGTTTTTTACCCACGCCTTTTCCGCGAAATTTTTCCGTAACAATGATGTCTTCCAAGAATAAAGACATTCCTTTCCATGTACTGAATTTAGGGTAACAAAGCGCCATTCCCGCGATTTCATTATCGACTTCGGCAACAAACAAGTAAAAAAATTTGTTTTTTCCAAATCCATATTCCCGTAAGATGGATTCATTGATGATGACCTCATGAGGAGCTTTTTCATAATCTGCCAGTTCTTTAATCAGGCAAAGAACTTTTGAACAATCCTCAGGTAAAGCATCCCGGACAATTATATTCATGGTTTATAAAAATTTCTGATTAACAATTTCTGTATGATTCTGCGGATGATCATATCAGCCAGCACTCCGGATTTGATTTCCGATTCTTTTAGATCTAAGACGTAGAGTAACTGAAAAATCTTTTCTGATGGAGATTTATTCAGCGTTTCTGAAATATTTTTTTTTAAATCGCAAAAATTATGAAAATCTAAATTAAGCTGTATATTGGCAAGAGAAAAATCCTTTGTGATTTGTTTTTGAAAATCATCACGGAATTTTTCACTGTTCAGATATTCATCCGGATTAATTTCATTTATTTTCGGCAGATACATTTTCCAGTAATAAACGTTGAACCGGCACTTTATTTTTTAAATGACTTAGAACGATTTCTTCCACATCTTCACGGGTTCGTAGGTTTACATAAAATGCCCCTTCCGGATAGATAACTATGGTGGGGCCGAAGTTACATATTCCAAGACATCCGGCCTTATTCACGCGCCAGGTTCCATGAATGTTGTGCAATTTAATGCATTCTTTAAACCATTCAACCAACTTTTCTCCGTGGTCTTTCCCGCACGAGGGCTTGCCGTTATCGCGCTGGTTTTGGCAAACAAAAATATGGATATCGAATTTTTTCATATGCGTAAACTTAAAAAACAAACATCATCGGTTTGTTCAACATGACCTTTCCAGGTAAGAAAATAATTTTCCAATTGTTGTTTTTCCTCAATAACATCTAAATTATCAGGCAGTGAAGTAATAAATTCTCTGAGTTTTTTGGTTGTAATTTTTTTTCCGTTCAGGTGATGGAATTGATCGGTAATTCCATCTGAAAACATATACAGAATATCAGATTTTTGCAGTTCAAATTCTTTTAGAGTAAAATTTACTTTCATTTCAGAGTAGCAGATGGAATGTTTATCGGGAGTAAAAATAAGAAGATCTTTATTTCTTTTTATCCAAAGCGGACGGTTTGCCCCTGCATATTTAATGTAATTTCTGTTTTCGGTTATAAAAATTAAGGAAATATCCATCCCATCTCTCAGGGAATGATTTTCATCCGTTCTGGTTGAAATTCTTTTTTTAGCCAAATTTAGAATGATTTCAGGGGAATTAACGGATGTGTCTTTTATGCATTGTACCAATAAATCGTGACACAGCATCGACATCATGGCACCCGGAACACCATGTCCCGTACAATCGGCAACACCAACATATAAACCTTCTTTAACCGGGTAAGCAAAGTAAAAATCACCTGATACGATATCACGGGGCAGAAAAATAAGATAGTAATCGGTGAAGTATTTGGAAAAAATATTTTCTTTTGGAAGAAATCCTGATTGAACATGACGGGCATATCGTATGCTATCTTGTATGTTTTTGTTTTTTTCTTCTAAGAGCAGATTTTGATTTTCAATAATTAGATTTTGTTGTTTGATAATTTTAAAACGATTATACAACATCCCCGTAAAAATGAGTGCAATCAGTAGAATTATAATTATGGAGTAACTAATGGTTCTTTGTTTCTGAATTATTAATTCTTTGTTTTTATTTATAATTTCGTTCTTAAGGCTGTCGGCTTCCATCTTGATTTCTTTAAAGAAATTTTCTTCACCCCCGCTGACTAAGCTTTCCGAAAGTTCAAGAAACCTTTTTGCAACAAAACTATTGTACATGTTAAAATAATAAAGTGCAGAATCATGCATTTTCTTATACAGAAAATTTTCTACAAGTCCGGAATAAAAATTGTTCACATCATCAAAATAATCTTTATGATTTAAGTAAGGTCTTGATAAATGTAAATAATATAAACTTGAATCATACATTTTTAATTTTTTCAGTATTAGGCCATAAGAAGAATATCCGTCAAAAACAATATTAGAGTCTTTCATTTTTATTTTTATCATCATACTTTTGAATAAAAAGAATTTTGCTAAACTTAATTTATTCATATGAAGATAAGTTTCTCCAATATTATTATAAGTAAATGCTGCATTAAGTGAATCCGGTATGTATTTGATTAAATGGAGGCATTTTAAAAAATATTTTTCTGATTCCATTAGTCTTCCCATGGCTCCATATGTTGAACCCAGATTGTTATAAACATTATTCAGGCTTAGGTAGTTTTTGTTTTTGATTTTATTGAGATGGTATTCGGCAATTTTATACCATTTCTCTGCTTTTTTATAATTATTGTGATAGTAATATAAATTTCCAAAGTTTAACGAAACATTAAACATTAGTTTGTGAGAACCTGTTTTAGCCGCCAGAAAATATGCTTTATTAAAATAAGTTGAAGATTTTCTAAATTCTCCTGTAGAATAATAATGAGAGGCAATGGAATTCAGAAGATTAACCCATCCGGAGGTGTCTTTTATTTTTTTGGCAAGCTCTATGTTTTTTTCAATTAAAGGAATATTTTGATAGAATTGAAGCGTGGTAAATTTGTAACTTGACTTAAGTACGGAGTCAATTATAGCCGTATCCGGATGGTTTACTCTTTTATATATATAGCCCTTAACCTGAGAAATTCCGTATCTAGTAAGAATTAAAAAAAAAATTATACGGTAAAAAGGCATTCGTTTAATCCTGATTTCTTTTTTTAACCATGGTTAAAATGGTTGCAATGGCAACGGTATCACCCGCTTCGTCATATACGTCTACTAGCCATTTTACTATACCCTTGGCAATATCATCGGGAGATTTTTTTTCCTGTTCTATTTTTTCTTTGCATGTAAAACGTACACCAATAGTCGTGCCCACATAAACCGGTTTGGTAAACCTACACTCATCAATTCCATAATTTAATAAAACCGGTCCTTTTTTTGCATTAACAAACAGTCCGGCAGCCTTACTTAGAATGTAGTAACCGTGTGCAACCCTACCGGTGAAAATGGTTCCGTCTAAGCTGGTAACATCGGTATGAGCATAGAAATGGTCGCCGCTTACGTTGGCAAAATTGACGATATCGGCTTCCGTAACCGTATGTTTGGCTGTTATTAATGTCTCACCGATTTCAAGGTCTTCGAAATATTGGCGGAACGGATGAATTTCTTTTTCTATTTGCTTTGCTCCGTATTGATATTGTTGGATGATTTCCGTTATGGTAGTGGGGCTTCCCTGTATGGCTGTTCTTTGCATGTAGTGGAATACACCACGTACACCTCCCATTTCTTCCCCACCTCCGGCACGGCCGGGACCTCCATGTACCAGACCGGGCATCGGGCTTCCGTGACCGGTGCTTTCTTTGGCACATTCGTTATTTAAAATTAAAACTCTGCCGTGCATACATGCAACGCCCAACGTAAACTCCCGTGCTAATTTGTTATTCGCCGTAACAATGGATGTTACCAAACTCCCTTTTCCTAATTTGACAAGTGCAATGGCTTCGTCGGTGGTTTTGTAAGGTATGATGGTACTGACGGGGCCGAAAGCTTCAATGTTATGACATTCCTGATTTTCAAAGGGTTTTTCATTCAAAAATACGACGGGAGGCATGAAAGCTCCTTTTGTTTTATCGGCTCCTTTTACTTCAAATTTTTCAAAATCACCGATGATGATTTTTTGTTTTTTTGAAAGCAACTCCACTTTTTCGAGGACTTCCTGAAGTTGAATTTTACCGGCCAGGGCACCCATCCTGACGGCTTCATCATAAGGATTTCCAATTACAGTTTTTGCCAATCGTGCACCTAATGCAATTCGGACATCTTCCACTAAATGGTCGGGTACCAAAATCCTTCGGACGGCCGTACACTTTTGACCGGCTTTTACGGTTATTTCCCTTGCCACCTCTTTGATAAAAATTTCAAATTCAGGCATATCCGGCCGCACATCGGAACCTAAAACACAGGCATTTAATGAATCCGCTTCCATGTTGAACGGAACGGATTCTTCCAAAAGTTTGGGATGCGACTTTAACATTTTTCCGGTAGAAGCCGATCCCGTAAACGTTACAACGTCCTGGTTCATGACCACATCCAACAAATTTCGAGCGTTACCACAAATAATTTGCAGCGCTCCTTCAGGTACAATTCCGGAAGAGATAATTTCACGGGCCACAGCTTCGGCCAGATAAGATGTTATGGTTGCCGGTTTGACAATGGCCGGAACGCCGGCAAGCCAATTAACCGCTACTTTTTCCAACATGCCCCAAACCGGGAAGTTAAAAGCATTGATATGGATGGCTACGCCTTCTTTGGGAACACAAATATGATGGCCAATAAAAGTATTGTTTTTGGATAGTTTTACCGGAGCACCTTCATAAGTATAAGGCAAGTCAGGGAACTGTCTGCGCAAGGAAGCATAGGTAAATAAATTCCCAATTCCTCCTTCAATGTCTATCCAACTGTCGGCCCGCGTGGCACCGGTTCTGTATGAAATTTTATAAAATTCTTCCTTTTTCGTCAGTAAATGAAGGGCTAAGGCTTTTAACATTCTTCCTCTTTCCTGAAAGGTCATTTTTCGTAAAGCCGGACCTCCTAAATTTCGGGCATATTCTGCCATTTTGAAGAAGTCTATTCCCTCTGTTCCGGCTAGTCCTACCACTTCACCGCTCACCGCATCGTATAATTCCTGTTGTCTTCCGGAACCGCTTACCCATTCTCCGCAAACGTAATTCTGAATGCTTTTCATAATTCTCCATTTAATGTTACGAATTTAATGAAAACTTGCAAAATCAGATGTATTTATCCCCCTCTCATGGTGTGTGTTTGTTAAAATTGACTTTACAATATTTTAATTTCAAATGTATTGCATAAAAATATGATTCAGATAGATTTGATTGAAAATGTCAGAGATAAGTGCATTTTGGGTTAAATTGAAGTTCTAATGACGGACAGTGCCTCTCTATATTAAAATAAAAAAATTAGTTTTAAAAACGCTTAAAAATCCGCGTTTCATTCAGATGAACATCCTTTGATTAATCAATAATTGTGATTATGCTACGGTCTGAATACATAATTTGGGCCAAAAAAATAACGATTTGATTTAAAATATTTTTTTTATTAACATTGGAGCAAAATTATCTGCTAAAACAACTATTTTATTCAAGACCGGTGCGGTGTAAAAAGAAGTTCAATCACTGCTGTAAATTTCTTCATACCAGGCAGCATCTTTCCACATTTTTATGGGGCCGTGGGCCGTCATTCCCAAAAAGCGTGTTCCGTATTTTTCATGTAAAAGACGACAAATTTCACGCATCATGGCCGCATCCTGAGAATTGATAATTAAATCTTCCTGCTTACCGCTGCTATAGCGCGCACATTCACCGATGAAAAACGGCATGGGCTCTCTTCCCGGAGGCGGTATTTCATCGTCCCACCTGTCTATGATTTTCGAAACAGAATCGCAATATTGTTTGGGTGTTTTACAATTCCATAGATAATAATGCAAATCAATGATAGTTATTTTGTTGATTTTGTAACAAGGAGCTATCCATGATCGGTGAATTTCATGAATACCCACACCGGAATTTGCCCAGGGAATTTCCGGATGGGTTTGATTTAAAACCTGATGCAGTTCATTCCATTTTTCACCGCTTCCTCCCATCCATTTGCTGAATCCCTTTTTACTCAAAAATTTCCATGGTTCATGATAGTTGGGTTGTTTGTCCGAAACTCCCCATAACAAATCAGGTTCATTCCATGCTTCCATGATGATGTTTTCATTTTTTATTCCTTCATCATTCATGGCTTTTATTAAATCTCGAACAAATGAACCGTACGATTCCTGTATGTTTGCAGGATAATTGGTCATTTTATCCGGCTTTGCCCATTGAACGCCACCGTTCCCGTCTCCTCCCCAAAATCTTTCTTTTACCCAAATTTGGACCACAAGAATAGTGTTTAATTCTGAACATAGCTTAAAGAAAGGTCGGCAACGATCAATTTCCCTCTTTCTGGCTGACTGTCCGTTTTTAATGTAGTCCATCCGGTCCCATTCCACGAACCATCGCATCATATCGGGCTTGCTTCTTCTCATGGCCCTTAAGTTTAATGTATCATAACATTGTGCCGTATAAACGCACCACCCTTTTTTTACACGCGATTTCCATCCCCCGAAAAGATCGCCGTGTTTTCTTTTGGGCTCAACCTGAGAAAAAAGAAAAGAAGTAAAAAGCAAAAAATAAAAATACCTTAGCATAGCCATGCTAAGGTATCAATTATTTTGAATGGATTAAAATTATTTTACGGCTTTTACAATGGCTTCAAAGGCCTCGGGATGATTCATGGCCAGATCGGCAAGGGCTTTACGGTTCAGGCCGATACCCTTTTTATGGATTTTCCCCATAAATTCCGAATAGCTCATACCATGTTGCCTTGCGCCCGCATTGATACGCTGAATCCACAAGCCGCGGAACTCGCGTTTTTTGTTTTTACGGTCACGATAGGCATACGTCAATCCCTTTTCAAGGGTGTTTTTGGCAATGGTCCAAACATTTTTTCTGGCCCCCCAATATCCTTTGGTCAGGCGGAGGATTTTCTTTCTCCTCGCTTTACTGGCTGCATGATTTACTGAACGTGGCATAGGTTTTTATTTTTTGTGGTACTGCAAGCGGCTTACAGCACTTAATGGCTCACAGCGCCGGTTAAACATACTTTTTTAATTAAGCAATGTTAAGCATTAACTTCACATTTTTCTCGTCGGCTTTGTGCACCAAAGCACTATGGCCTAACCGACGTTTTCTGTCGGTGGCCTTTTTGGTTAAAATGTGACGTTTATAGGCCTTTTTCCTTTTAATTTTACCCGATGCCGTGAGCTTAAAACGCTTTTTGGCACTGGAATTGGTTTTAATCTTTGGCATAACTTCCTCGCTTTAAAGAGGTGCAAAGATAATAAAAAAATTTAACCTCCAAATTTTTACAAAAAATTACCGTTGAAGGTATTTGCCGGTAACGCTTTTCGGATTCTTGATGATTTCATCGGGAGTTCCCACGGATATAATAGTGCCTCCTTTTACTCCGCCCTCCGGGCCCAGTTCAATGATGTAGTCGGAACGATTCAGGACGTCCGGATGGTGTTCAATTACAATAAGCGAATGTCCTTTGGCAACCAAAGCATTCATGCAATCCAGCAAGCGTTTTACATCGCTGAAATGCAAGCCGGTGGTGGGTTCATCAAAAACAAAAAGGCCTTTACCCGTTTGGGTTCTTTCCGAGAGATAATAAGCCAGTTTGATACGTTGGGCCTCACCACCGCTTAATGTGCTGCTGCTTTGCCCCATTTTCAGATAACCCAGCCCCACTTCAATGAGGGGATTTAATCCGACTCCGATTTTTTTTGCCATCGGATATTTTGTTCCATGGGCATTAAAAAAATTATAGGCTTCTTCAATGCTCAGGTTCAGAATATCGTTGATGTTTTTTCCTTCAAATTCAAATTCCAATGCTTCATCTTTAAAACGTCTTCCGTCGCATGCATCACATGGAATTTCTACATCAGCCATAAACTGCATTTCAATGGTGATGGTTCCTTCGCCGTTGCACACCTCGCAACGCCCTCCTTCCACGTTAAAACTGAAATAACCGGGCGAAATGCCTTTGCGTTTGGCTTTTTCGGTCTGAGCGTATAATGTTCGTATGTCATCATAAACTTTCAAATACGTTATGGCATTGCTTCTGGATGATTTTCCAATGGGCTTTTGATCGATGACCTCAAGAAAATCAATTTCATTTATTGCACCGGATAATTTATTGTCCGTCATGTTTTTTCCGGCGGTTAAGTAATATTCCAAAGCCGGAACCAGTTCCTCCATGATTAAAGTGGATTTGCCGGAACCGCTGGGCCCGCATATCGAACAAATAACATGCAAGGGAAATTGCACCTCTTGAATTTTTAAATTGTTTTTATTTGAGGGTTTTAACTTAATGTAAGCGGAGCTTTTTCGGCGAATGTCTTTATGATTTTCTTTAGTTGGCTCAGTGAAGTGCTTTAATGTTTCAGATTTTGTGTTTGATTTCAGAAAATCTTGGGTGGGACCGTTGAAAAGCACTTCGCCGCCGTTAATACCGGCACCCGGCCCCATGTCGGTAATCCAGTCGGATGCGCGTATGATTTGTTCGTCGTGCTCTACCACCATCACCGTATTTCCCTGGTCGCGGAGCTTCTTTAAAATGGAAATCAGATTTTCCGTATCCCGCGGATGAAGGCCAATACTGGGTTCATCCAGAATATAAATGCTTCCGCATAATGAACTCCCCAGTTGTGAAGCCAGATTTACCCGCTGGCTTTCACCCCCGCTCAGCGTACTCATAGACCGATGAAGGGTTAAGTATCCCAAACCGACATTCATAAGATACTCCAAACGTGAACAAGTTTCTTTTAGCGGAATACGGGCTATTTTTTCCTCTTCCTCGGTTAATTTTATTGTTTTTAAAAAAACATAAATGTTCTTTATTTCGTCAATAAGCAGGCTTCGTAAATGCCTTCCGTTGATTTTAAAGCAATCCGTTCGCTTGTTTAACCGGCTTCCTTCACACGACGGACAAATCGTTTTACCCCGAAATCGTGACAGAAAGACCCTGTTTTGAATTTTATATAATTCTCTTTCAATTTCTTTGAAAAAGTCATGTATGCCGGTAAAATACTCGTTTCCTGTCCATAAGAGGTCGTATTGTTTTTTACTTAATTCCGCAATGGGGGTGTGAACCGGAAAATCGAATTTCCAGGCATTTTTCAAAAGTTGCTTTTTATACCATCCGAATACTTCTCCTTTCCAACACTGTATGGCATCGTCGAAAACGCTTTTGGTTTTATCGGGGATAACTTTTTCAGGATCAATACCGATGATGTTTCCGAATCCGTTGCAAACCGGACAGGCCCCATTGGGATGATTGTAATTAAAAAACGAAAGGTCGGGTTCCTCTTTAAGAAAATCAATTCCAACAATGTTTTTATTGAATACTTTAAATTCTTTTTCATGATGAATGATACACTCGCCTTCTCCTTCTTTAAATGCAGTACTGATGCTATCTTCCAAACGGGAAATAAATTCATCGTCCGAATAAACGTCATCCGGTAATACCATTCGGTCAATAACCAAATTAACCGATGGTGTATCGGTAATATCGGAGGGGGAATCGCTATTTAAGGTAAGAATCTCACTCTCATTTATAAATATTCGTGTAATTCCTTGTTGAATTAAATATTCGGTCCAATTGTTCGGATGCTTTTTAATGATGGAACCCGCCGGGCTCAATACCAAAAATTTTGTTCCCGGGGGTAGCGAAAGAACATACTCCACCACGTCTTTCAAGGTGTTTCTTTTAATTTCAGCGTTGGTGTTCGGGTCATAGATTTTCCCTACACGAAGGAACAGTATTTTAAGGTAGTCATAGATTTCCGAAACGGTTCCCACGGACGACCTTGGATTGTTACTGATGACTCTTTGTTCCAGGGCGATGGCCGGAGCCAGCCCATGAATAAAATCCACTTTAGGTTTTTCGATTTTTCCTAAAAATTGACGAATATAGGCACTCAAACTTTCTGCATATTTCCGCCTGCCTTCGGCATACAAAGTATCCATGGCCAACGACGATTTGCCCGAACCCGAAGGACCGGTCAGAACAATAAATTTTTCTTTCGGAAAGAAAATATTTATGTTTTTTAGATTATGTTGGTGGGCATTTTTAATGTAAATAAAATCTTTGGAGGGAAATTTTTCAGCAATATCCGTGAAGTTTTCAAACGAGTTTTTTTTATCTTTTTTTCTTGGGATATTCATGATGGAAATAAGTTCGAAATTAATGAATTAGATTTCCTCGTTTAACCGACGGCTATAAAAAATGTTTTGGTAAAATTTTGTTTGAAATGAGATTTTTTTTAATATTGCATTAAAATCTGTGCCTATCGAGTAAAAAAACTACTTACTTCTTATAACATAAAATATCAAACCCTAATAAAGGAGTAAGTTATGGATACGTTACATTTAAAGGCACAGGATGACAAAACGCTTGTTCATTTATACATCAGTGGAAATGAAGGCGCATTCGAGGTGCTTCTTCACAGACACAAAAGTCAGGTGTTTTCGTTTATCCGCCAGTGGATAAGCAATCATTCATTGGCTGAAGATTTATTTCAGGACACATTCTTTAAAGCGATTCGTACCTTAAAATCAGGAGAATATAAAGAAGAGGGAAAATTTTTGCCTTGGTTGCTCAGAATTGCCCGTAACATCATCATCGATTACCACCGAAGAAATCATCGAATGTTGCCGGCTGAAATATTTAAAAATGAAGATGGCGAGGAATTTTCCATTCTGGAAATATTAACGGAAAATCTTTTGAACGGTGAAAAAAAATTGATTTTGTCTAAGGAAATAAGAGCCAACCTGAGAAAGTTAGTCAGAGCATTACCAAAAGAACAAAGGGATGTGGTTATTCAACGGGTTTGGCTTGACATGAGTTTTCAGGAAATAGCTGCATTTTCAGGCGTATCCATTAATACGGCCCTGGGAAGAATGCGTTATGCCCTGATTAATTTGAGAAAGTTGTTGGAAAATTCCCGCATGAAAGAAGAGTTTATAATGGAATTATACTAGTTTAATAATCGGCAGAGGAGTTTTACTCATTCTTTGTAAATATTACGTTTTTAGACACTAAATTTGGAGTAGATTATGAAATTTAATACTCCTTTTCTTATTGGCACTTTCATTGTTAGTTTTTTAAAACTATATAGCCAGGCATTTTATCCGCCCCCTTGTCCCAGTAATTCTATATTTGCCCATAACGGGAATGCCATCACCCAGCATGGTGTTCCGAATGGTCCTGGTACGAATGTACTAACGAACCTGCCTGCCGGTGCAGGCGGGCTAGCCATTGGTCCGGCCTTTAATTTTCCGGCTCCCAACCCAACCTGGTGGACAACCAGCGGAGGAACCTACTGGTATTACTCCAATGCCGGAACGTGGGTAAATACCGGACATACCACAGGAAACGGGGCAGCCGTTAATTTGGGCGGTGGGGGTGGTTTTATCTATAATTTAGTTGGGGCTACCGGTCAGATTTATGCTTATAACGGAACGGGTAATGGTTTTCTTTTAACTACGCTTGTGCCTCCGTTCGGTGGCGGAGGCCCCTATGATGTAGTGGTTGACCAGGCCGGAAATTTTTTTATTTTAAAAGCCAGTACGCCCGGTCAAGGTTTATATGTGTATGCACCTAACGGAGCATTAACTTGTTCCTATGCAGCGATTGGAATGATTAGCCAGACAGCAGGCGGCGGATTTGCCATTCTTCCCAATCCTAATAATCCTACTATACAGATGGTTTATTATAATAGCAACGGAACCGATTATATTGGAAATATTTTACCGGGAAGTGCAAACATTAATTTTACATCCCAACCTCTACCAAACGGTTCGGACTATGCCTCCTGTCCTGTTCCCATTCCCACAGGTTCTGTTATTGCACCCGGAGGCGGTTCCATTACATGTGTACAACCACAGGTAACATTGGTGGCCCAGGTTAACGGGAACGGCAGTATCGGCTGGCAGGGAGGGTATGCCTCGCCAACCACGGCTCCCGTTAGTCCCACTTGCGGAACCATTCAATGGAGTGGTCCCGGCATCGTCAGCGGCCAGAATACTCCAACCATCATTGTTAATCAGCCAGGAGTTTATACTTTTACGGTAACAGGATGCAATACGTGTCCTAATTATTCCATTTCAGCATCTTACACCGTAACCGGACAAATGGGTGTTATTTCACCCGTAATCACGGCACCTACTTGTTTTTCAGGGACGGGAACCATGTCGGCTGCACCGAACACCCCTACAAATACCGTTATTTGGACAGGCCCCGGAATTATAGGTCCGAATAATACCTATACCATTCAATTCAATCAACCCGGTATATATTCCGTTGCCATATCCGGAGGAACTAATTGTTCGGGCTCTGCATCCGTTCAGGTTTTTCTGAACCCTACGGTTTCCATAACAGCTTCTTCACCCAGCATGTGCGCTTTGAATACCAACAACTCGCCAAACTCGATTACTTTAACCGCATCCGGTGCAAGCAATTACAGTTGGACCATTAATAATCTGACAAGCGGGTCTTCCACTTCGGCTCCGTCTATATCCGTCTCTCCAATGGCCGGACAAACGGTCGGACAAGTTACACTGGCGGGCTCTCAAGGACCTTGTACTCATTCGGTTACCTATCAAGTTAATGTCATTCAAAATCCCACCATTACCGCACCTACTTGCGTTTCGGGTAACACCACCATGTTTGCTTCTCCTTATGTACCATCGGTGAATGTGCAGTGGTCGGGACCCGGAATGGTCTCCGGAGTTAATACGCATACTTTAACGTTCAATCAGGGCGGTATTTATACCGTTGCATTTAACGGTGCATGTGTTCAAACTGTTCAGGTGTTTTCATCGCCTACGGTTAACATCAGTGCATCCTCATCGTGGATTTGTGAAAACAACTATAATAATTCTCCAAATACCGTTACACTGTCGGCGGCCGGTGCTTCAAATTACACATGGTCTTCTAGTCAATTAACCATTTCCAATCCGAATGCTCCGGTCATCGTTTCAAACGTCAGCCAATCAGGATTGACAAATGCAACGGTGATGCTAACCGGCCAAAGCGGCCCTTGTTCTAATACGGCACAAATCAGTATTCAGGTAATTCAAAATCCAACCGTTACCGTTAACAGCGCATCTTTATGCTTTGGAACTACCGTAGGATTATCGGCTTCGGGGGCCACGAACTATACCTGGATGCCCTCAACAGGATTGAGCTCTACAACTTCTGCCAACGTCAATGCATTCCCAAATACTACAACGAATTACAGTGTTATGGGGTATCAAAGCGGGTGCTTCAGTTACTTTACGCCGTTTACCGTAACAGTGGTTCCCTTGCCACAAATTCAAGTCGCACCGGCAGTTAACACCATTTGTGCGGGCTCCACCTTAGGATTGATAGCGAGTGGTGCCAGTAACTATACTTGGGCACCCAATAGTTATATTGATAATACTTCATCCGCTCAGGTAAATGTTAATCCTCCGGTAACATCGAATTATACGGTGATTGGCGAAGCCCAAACCTGCACTTCAACTGCGGTTTATCAGGTATCGGTTATTCCCGTTCCTGTGTTATGGTTAAATCTTAAAACAGATACTATTTGCAGGGGAATGAGTGTTCCGCTCAATGTGAGCGGTGCATGGACATATACGTGGAGCACCGGAGCAACAACATCATCTCTGATAGTAGGTCCCCCTAATACGACCATCTATCAGGTTACAGGAAATAACGGACAATGTTCGGCAAGCGAACAAGTTACTATTGTTGTTATTCCCTTACCGGATTATCAAATTACGGCTAATCCCCAAAAAATTTGTTTCGGAAACTCAACCCAATTAAGTGCCCCGGGAGGAATGTCTTATACCTGGTCCCCTGCGAATTCACTTAATAATCCTCATGTATCAAACCCAATAGCTACTCCATCTGTAAATACCAATTATACCGTAACTGTTTCGAATTTTATGGGTACCAAATATTGTTCCGTAACTAAGCAATACTCCGTTGAAGTTGTTCCGAAAGTAGAGATTTTTGCGGCTACACCTTTTACCATTTGTGAAGGTGAAAAAGTGCTTTTATCCGTTATGGGCAACGCCGAACAATATGTTTGGACACCGTCGGTAGGAATGAACAATCCGAATGGTTTGAATGTAGAAGTGAGTCCAACGGTGAATACTACCTATACAGTTACAGGAAATTCCGGAACCTACTGTAAAGACTCCAAAGTTGTAAATGTATATGTGAAACCCAGGCCATGGGTAAAAGCCGGAAGAGACACTTCATTCAATATGGATGAGCCCATGTTCATTTATGCCAATGGCACAGGTACTATGACTTGGATTTCCGGAGAGGGTATTTTATGTAAAGATTGCCCCACCACGCAAATCATGCCGCAAAATTCCGGTTGTTATATTGTTCAAACCGTTAATGATTGGGGATGTAAAGCCGAAGATGAGGTTTGCATTGAGGTTACTACTGAGTATAATTTATATATTCCTAACTCTTTTACACCGAACGATGATGGAATAAATGATGTTTTCAGAATATATGGATCCGGACTTTTGAAAACTAACCTTACTATTTTTGACCGCTGGGGAGAAAAAATATTCGTATCAAATGAGTTTGAAAAAGGATGGGACGGTACTTTTAAAGGAAATTTGTGCAAGGAAGATGTGTATGTTTGGATATTAAAATATAAAGCATTAGACGGCAAAGAAAGAACAAAAACCGGACATGTTACATTATTGCGATAGGTGGAATTATAATTTCCCTAAATAAAATCGGTAATTTTCTTTAAAGTTTAAAAATTTCTTATTTGGTTTATTTTCAAAAAGACCATACACGGTGCTTCCGCTTCCGCTCATGGAGGCATACACCGCACCGGCATCATAAATTTGTTTTTTTAGAGCATCAAGTTCTGGAAATTCATTAAAAACTGTTTTTTCAAAGTCATTGAAAATGAAATTCTTCCATTCCGATAAGGGTTGATAGATGCATTCAATTAATGACGGACCTATATCATTCGGTATACAGTTTTTATAAGATTTAGACGTATCGGAATGTATGCCGGGCCAAACTGCGAGAATGTAGAGGTCTTTCAATTGAGGTATTTCAATGGGTTTAATTTGGTCTCCTGTTCCCTGTATGAGGCAGGGTTTATCGTACAAGAAAAAGGGGCAATCGGACCCTACGGATTTGAGAAGTTTGAATTTTTGTTCAAACGACAACGCCAATGCGTATTTTTCGCATATTAAATTCAGGAATGCAGCAGCATTTCCGCTTCCCCCTCCAACACCTGCACCGGCCGGAATATTTTTAAACACATGTATTTCAGAGGGAGGAATTTGAACATCAAATTGTATCTTTAATAAGTTAATTACTTTTTTTAAATTATGATTCTCATATATACCAGGAATGTTGATGCCATAAAAATGAAATGTAGTTTGAGTAATTTTTTCATGACAGATAATTTCAATAGCATCACTCCAATTAATGGGAATAAATATCGACTCTATATCATGAAAACTGTCGGGACGTCTTCGCAATATTCTGAGGCCGAGGTTGACTTTAGAATTAGTAAAAGATAACATTTTGCGGAAAGTAAATTTTTTTTTACCTTTGTATAAATTTTGGTAAATCTATGAAAAAATTAAGTGCATTTCTTTTACTCCCTTTTTTGTTTTTTATTTCATGTAACAAAAAAACCAACCCGGAACCCGAACAAGATACGGATGTTACCCATGTTCAGGATGTGATTTTTGCCAACTCGTTTGTTGCCGATTTAGGGTGCATGGTAATACAAAGTAATAATGGAGGCGTGGTTATGCCTACGTATTCAAAGTTCAGTGGTACATTAGCCACATCGGACGTTTCAGTTAATAATAATACCACAACGGCCATCACACAAATAACATTTCAGAAAGTTGTATCGGCTGATGGTATATATAGAGATGGTAATATCTTAATAAGTGCATCACCTGTTTCAACCCTATCTATGCCTAAATATCCCGGATACAGCGGAACGGTTCAGATTCAACCGGGTTTTGTTGTTAAAAATTACTCGGTTACGAATGTAGGTCCTTTTACTGTTAAAAATATTACTCCCAATGGATTTAATGTTAATACAACCAAAATGCAATGGGAAATATCAGGTGAGCTTTTATTTGAAGACACGGTTTCATCATCTACCAATAAGGATTTTACGTGGAAAGGTAAATTAATCATGACCATGGCCAACTCGACAAATACCTTAATAAATGGAACACCTGGTGGGGTATTCAACTTTTATTTACCAACTTACCAACCTACCATGACGGCATTCCCAACTCCTACTGCCGGCGCTTTAATGCAATTTGCCGGTAATGTCTCAGGTAAAGTTAAAACTTCCACGAATTATACATTTACAATCAGAAATGATTCACCCATGGAAAAGGATTTCAACAAAGTACCCAATTACTTTTTGGCATTCCGTCGTCATCCTTTCGTTTCAGGTAAAGCCGAACTTAAAATTGATGGTTTGCCCACCCGGTATATTGATTTAGGTGACGGAAATACGGATGAAGCTGGTAATGTACAAATTAACGGCCTAACATACAGGTTTGACTTTACTTATTAAATTATAAATTAATTTATTAAAAATTACAAAAGGGCCCCAACCGGGGCTTTTTTATTTGCATATTTGAAAATTTATTAAGTAAATTTGCAACACTATTGCGGGGTAGAGCAGAGGTAGCTCGTTGGGCTCATAACCCAAAGG
>FQKF010069271.1_pt1 | contig 26374 bp, 19 predicted proteins | sample 1504521 | NCBI WGS metagenome assembly FQKF01 (sample SAMEA4475357, study PRJEB15587) | soil metagenome | biome: Soil; feature: Field | place: India | collected 2015-03-11 | depth 0 m
TGTATCTTTGACATAGGAATTTTTAGCAATTAAATATAAAAAGCCTATTGTCAAAGCATTTGCTAAAAATTCATAACAAAAAAAAAGAATTGCATAATAAAAAAAATCCCATTTACATGGGATTTTTTTTATTCTAGATTTAGAACAATTCAAGTTGAATTGGAGTACCTGGTGGACGCTTGGCTTTTGATCCATAATAAATTTCCATCCTGCTAAATTGTTTATCGGTTATCTCCAATATTCCTATTACTCCTTCTTCGGGCACAATGGTTCGTAATCGTCGTTTATGCACATCGGCCGATTCTGCACTGGCACAATGTCGCATATATATCGAAAACTGAAACATACTATACCCGTAACTTAAAAGTAACTTACGAAATTTTGCATATCGCTTTCGTTGAATTTTAGTTTCAGTAGGTAAATCGAACATAACCAATAACCACATGATCCGATAAGCATTTAATCGTTTTTGCATAATATTTAATTTTTTAACCAAATACTGGCAGTTGTAACTTACGTTGCGAACCCTCAAAGCATTTTTGTAACGACCGAGCTGTTTTTTGAATTGCAATTTGTAATGGACTTATTTCATCATTTATTTTACAATCGGCAAACATAACCGATAATAATTCATTCTTTATTTGTTTGGTAAGCTCATCAGGATTAGAATATTTAATTACTATTTGATAAACTTGACGGTCGACCCAAACTCGATAGGGTTCCATTAAATCGTCGGCCAGACAATAGGGATTGTAACGGTTATGATGATGCAAACCTAATGTAGGCAATAAACCTGTTTCGACAATACTACGGGCAACTGCTGCGCGTAATATGGCATAACCATAATTTAAAATATGATTAGGAGAAGGGCCTTCCCTATGTCGAACAAAACCAGGGATAAATTGAAAAAGTTGACTCCAATACACCGATGCAGCAACTGCTTCGCGATTAGTACTATCGCCACTTTTAACCTCTTTGCTTTGTTTAATTAAAAAAGTTTGATCATAACCAGGATATATTTCTTTTAATAAAGACGCCTGATTCTCGATTTTTCGTGATATAATTTGTGCCCATAATTGTTTTTTTAATGGAACTGACGCTTCAATTTGATCTCGGTAGCGTTCTGTTTGTAATGTATTGGAATGTAAGGCTAGCATTAAACCTATGGGATGATGGGTATTATTACAAATTACAGTAGCTACATTATTCTCCATTAAAAACGCCAATAATGCGTTGGTAATGGTTATTTGCTGATTATCAATAACTATCATTCCTAAATCTTCTATCGGAAAAGTTTTTTCACCTTTATTCTCAAGAATTTGCTTTATTTCCTCATTTTTTTCTACTTCTGTTAGTCTTAAAACAAGTTGTTTGTTCCGAAGACTTATATGGCAAGGGCTTCCAAAATATAAAATTCGTTTTATCATAAATCAAAAATTGTTTGCATAAATCAAAAATTTTTATTATATTTGCTTCTGAAGCAAATCACAATAAGGTCAGTTATGACCGTTGTGAAAACAGACAGAGCGGGGAAACTCGCTCTTATTTTTTAGTAAATTATCTCACCCAAATTATTTATGAATACTTTAAAAGGTCTCAATTCTACGAATTTTGACACGCTACTAATTCTTATATATTTTTTTTGATTTCGTGCACTAACATCATCTATTATTTGTGTTTCTGTATTATACCTGAACCAAATGTCAAATAATGATAACTTTTGGACTCTATATAAATATTTAGAAATAATTTTTTTGGATGTATTTTTAATATCAACTTCTTCTCCGGGAAACCCTATTAAAAACATTTCATTTTCCTGAAGACTCATGTACAATTTCATATTTGGTGATGGAAGTTTTTTAATAAAATTATCGGGATAATGTTCTTCTTTTTCTTTCAAAATCATATCCCAAACTTCATTACTATCTTCAATAATCACGGGTATATTATATTTTTTTCGTTCCACTGCATGCCAGAATGTACATAAATGGGGAACCAGATTTCCTTCAGCATCAGTATATATAGCAATATGATGATTACTACCGGGTTTAACAAATGCAATAGGTTCTCCATTTTGACTGTAGCGGATAGGTTCAACTACATTTAAATTAGTAAACATTCTAACAGAGTTTATAGGAATTTTATTTTCGTTATTGTAATAAACTGGTTCTTTAAATGCTTCTTTCTCATTACCATTATATTGCTTGAGTCGTTCCTCAATTATAGTTCTAGCTTTATTATCAACAATATAAATGGTATCTTTTGGTTTAATACTGGTTACAGGATATTTTATCACATATTCTTCTTTAAAACAAGTAGCATATTCGAGCTTTACTTTTTGTTCTGTATCAAGATAAATGGGATTTTCTTTTAAAGAATTTAAGGCTTGTTTAACATTTCCATTATAATGGTTAAGTCTTTCTTCGACCAGCTTTTTAATATAAGGTTTAAAAATAAGATGTGGATTTTCGAATATGTATTTAACCGGTTTGTTTTTTTCGATGGTTTTGATTTTACCATATACACTCTCCTCTGAAAGAGGACCACGTGGAACTAATATTTTGTTTTGAACAACAACCTTTTTTCCGTTTTTAATTACAAAACGCTTACCGAAAGTGGCCACTTTTTTCCCTGGTTTGAACGATACTAAAATTTCTGATACTTTATCCTCAACCTGTTTTGTAGAGAATTTTTTTTGCAATATAATGTACTTATCGAGCAGTGATAACGACTCGCGAAATTCATCTTTTCGTTCGCTAACTTCTTTAAATATTTCATCTTTTGTAGCTTTGGCACTAAGTGTATTAATTCTTTGAATAATAGATCGGGTAGTACATGCAACAACCAATGCGTCAATGGCATGGTGTCTGTGATCATCGCGTTTGGTCCAATTTTTTATCACTGCCTTTCTTTTGAGTTGTCCATCCTCTGTTTCCCATTCTACCCATTCAAAAATTCCCTCCTGAAAAGGGTCGTCAATTAATTCTTTTATCCTATTCATTTGCAGGTTCATTAATATATCGTCGTATCCCCATAATCGGCGAAGATAAGCAGTGATTCCTCCTGTTGTACTAATCACATTTTTTGATATATTTTCAAGAATTTCCTTTGATTTTCTGGCAATATATTGGGTTTCACGCAATTGCCTTTCAATCATATCTTTTGGAATTTTTTTGGCGGGTGTAAGTAATTTATCGCGTTTTGCTCTACTAATGAGTTTTTCTCTATACAGTCTATCTACCCTTTCTATATATTCTTTCAATTCATGTTCTCCTTTCGAGGCCATATAATCATAAGCTGTTCTATCGCCTTTTTCTTGATTAATGTAGCGGTATGTTAAGGTTTTATTGCTTTGCGAATCATCAAAAACCAACGATTTGGGTATAATATGTTCTACATCTATTTCTTCGCCATTTAATGCATCGGCCAGTGAGAATATTTTACCCGTGTAAATGCAGGTGGCATTTATTTTATCGTTTGAAACCTCTTTAAATAAACGATATTTTACTATATTATTTCGTGTAGCCCGCATCCCATGTTCTTCTAATTCTTTTTTTAATTTTTCGTTTTCTTGTTCTATTTTACGCATTTTTTCATATGCCTCATTTCTTTCCTCTTTTGTCATTTTAAGTTCGCGAGCAAGTTCTATGTGTATTTCAAAAATCCCTTTTTCACGCTCTTCTCGGGTTACCCATCCGCGCTTTTCATCAATAATATTGTTCACCAGATGAATTAGCTGATTTAAAATTTTTTCGACTACTGGTTGTCGCAGTGCATTTTTTTTCAGAATAGGTATTTGATCTAATAACTTACGAGCTTGAATTTCGCCAGCAGTTTCAGAAAAGCCATGATTATAACCAGCATACGACGAAGCATCGCTTAACTTATACCCATCCATTAAATAGGGTAAAATTTTACGTATGGCTTTAACCGATTTATTTCCATAACCAAGCCTTGCAAAATCAATCATTGCAAGCCTTTCTGCAATACTATTATCAAATCCAAATTTTTTCACTAAGGCATTTTTACATTCTTCAACCTCGTTAATGGAATAAATGGTATGCCATAATTGGTATAAAGGTTCATTAATGATGGCATTCGAGATAATTTTTTTTGCCATTGAGTTTAAAATTTCACCTGTTTTTCGATCAATTAAATATGCTTGTTCTTTTTCATCAGTATTTATTTGAAGATTAAAAGCTAAAAATTTATCTTCCAATTCTTTATTTTGTATGGCTTTTTTAATCCACACTTTGGTTAAATTTCCCTGTAAACCTCTTGTTGTCATTTTATTTCCATACCATCCCGTTTTTTCTTTAATTCCAAGTATTTTAAATAATTCGGTTTGAGTTAATTTTTCATTATTATCGAGATATTCAAAAATTCGTTGCTTTTGTTCAAGCGTTATTGGGTATACATTATTTTGTTTGTCTTTTATTTCTATATTATTAATTGTTTCCCATATTTTTTCAACTTGAAAAATAGGATTACTGCGGTGTGCAACTTTAGGTCCTGTAAAAATTTCTTTTCCGTTTTTATTTTTTGCATAAAAACCTTCGTATTCACAAATACTAACTAATCCTTTTTGCGATTTTAGTTTTCTTTGAAAATAAATGATATCGTCGCGCAAACGCTCTATAAATTCATTGGTTAAAATATCGGGGTAAAATTCTTTTTGTTTTAACATAATTTTATCAAACTCTTCTATATAGGCTTCACGAGGATATATTTGTTGTTTGGTACGATAAAATGGATTTTTTAATAGTTCGGCGTAAAATTTTTGTCCTATTGTTAATCCTTCTTCTTTCAGCAATTGATAACGCGATTTTACAGCAGCAACGTATTCAGTATCTTTTTTATCGGCATTTTCTTCTTTTCGTGTACTTTTATAACCTCTTTTTTGATTTAAATGGTACAAAACACGTCCTAATTCAGTTAATGAAATTTGTTCATTTACAGCTTTGCTGCGTAGTCCCCATAATTGAATTTTAGGTATATGAAAAAGATTTTCATCAAACATTCCATTTTTCTTTAATTCGACAGTAAGTGCCCTGCGTCTTAATACATATCGGTAATATCCTTTTCGCTGTGTTCGTCTGATTGTACGCTCTTGATTTTTCGAAATACTATTTCCCTTAGTAAATTCATCACTTTCATCTCTTTCAAGAGGAACAATTCGTGAGCCCATTGCTATAATTTCATTTTCTGAGCCATTTTCTTTGATAAGTGCCCATCCGATTGAACTAACACCTAAGTCAATTCCTAAAATCTTTTTCATAATCATGAATTTTTAATTACATAATTTATAAATGCTTCAATTTCAATCAATTTTACCTCCCTTCCCCGACAGAATCGGTCGTAATGGGTTTTAGTGATGAAATTTTTTGGTTGATAAAGGATATGAGTTGGGAGTCGCCCAACACCTGAATGTCGCTGTACAAACCCATAATAAATCGTCCTACCCCATCGAAACTGCAAATGGGCGCATCAAATAGGTATTCATTTTCGGACTTACGGGTTATGTATTTTTCGGCCAGCGGGTATTCTTCAACTAAAAGGTTATACGAACGTATATTCAGTAAAAGTCGGGCATTAGCAATAAAACCATGAGCCGATATTCGAAAAACATCGACCTGAGGGCTGGTATGTAACTTTTCATGCTGCCACGGTTTATTTTCATATACCTTAACTCTTTCAATACGGGCCACATTAAAAAGTTTCGACATACCCGACAACGGTTCGTAACACCATACCTGCTGGTAATTGGTGGTAAATGCAAATGGTTCGACAAACCGTGTACTTACTTTATTACTATTGGCTGACCGGTAGTTGATTAACTCTACGCTAAGTTTCTGCTCAATTGCCCATATAAGATTTCGAACCACTTCACCCTGACCCGGACGTACCACCACATCGGCCAGGTCGGCATAGTGGTATATGTTATATAATTTACGCTTTAAATTCTGCTTTAGCGTTGTATTGTCGTCAATGCTATCGATGGCTTTAAGTAAAATATATGCCTCTTCGTCCGAAAAATGTACCAGATCGCTGATGTTTTTTAGTGCCCCATCGTTGGTACTCATAAAATATATACCTTTTTTGTAGTTCTCGACCGCAAAATGGGCATTCCGAAGATGGGTTATATATCGTTGAACGGTTCGGACATTACAATTTAAAAGTTCGGCAAGTTCTTTTGTGGTGCGTCTGTTTCCAATAAGCAACTGAATTAATCGCAACAGGTTTTCAATTTTAGGCTGTTCCATAGTAATTAATTTACTATTTATTATTCGTTTCCTCTAATATTTCTAATATTTACAGGCTATCTGAAAAAAAATAACGATATAATCAAAATTAAAAATGATTTTTATCTCGTCAAATATTTTTCTTTCAAAATGTTGACTAATGTCTAATTTATTTTTTGAGAAAAATTTTTCAGGATATATAAATTGATTTTCAGAAACAATCCGTTTTGTGTAAATGAGGAAAATAAGCTGAAGCAATTTAATTACAATACATGGTAACAAGTAAAATCTGGCAGAAATATTCGTTCACAAGTGACAAAACAATGAATTATGCATTTTCATTTTTTCTTACATAAATTACAACTCTGACCTGACCCTCAGGATCGGCAGAGGGGTCAATGGCCTGAACATAAGCCTCAAAAATATGAGAATAACCCATTTCCATTAGTAAATGCAGTGTATCATTTTCTCTTCTGGGTACATAACCCAATTTAAAATCTTTATAATAAATTTCTATTGCATGCGGATCGTATTTGTTATCGGATTCAAGTTTCAATGACAGTTCCGTACCAATTTCGAGTTCTTTAAAGGCCTTAATACCGTCGTAATACGAGAAACCGGCAATATAAAAATGTTTAAAATGTTTATGTTCCATGGCTACCATATAAAATTTTGGAACAAAGTAAAATCATGAAAGCGACAGATTCGGTCGTTTATTATTCGATAATTTATAAAATTAAATAAGTGATAAATGAGATAATTTTTGAAACCATCTTAGATGTTTCAAACAATAAGAAATTAGCAGGTAAAATGCATTATTGCTAAGGTTATTAAAAAATTATAACCTGTGGCATATTTAGTTATGCTACTTTTACAGCCAATTATGGTACTAGCTTTAAAATAATTATGCGAACAAAATTTTATGCTATTTAACCTAAAAACAATTCTAAGTCCGAATAATTCATTATTGAAAAATTCTACAAAATAAACCCCACTATTGCTTACCCTAAAAATTTACGAATGTTTGCTGCATTTACAATTAATTCATTTAAATCGGTTAAATGATTATTTTCTAATCGTTTATTTATTTCTTGAGTTAAACTAATATGATTTTTATCAAAATTTACATCAATCGATAATTGATCGAGTTTTTTTCTGACTTCGTCGGGTAGATACTTGTTATCGATATCGAGAAATTGGGCAGCATCCATTAAGTCTTTTTCAAAATTAACATACACACTTTTTAAGAATTTAATATCGTCGGTATTGAGTGCATTTATACCCAGAATTTCAGGAGGCACTCCAATAGAGTAAAGCGAAGCAGTAAAAGTGATTGCTCTTGGCATTGAAATACCCGATATGTTACGTGAATAGCCAAATAATCCAGTATGAAGTTTTCGTTTTCTTCGAGAAGGGATATATTTAGCCACTTTATTAATAATAGGGGCTAAAACTTCAATTTGACGTTGATATTCATTTTTTAACTTATTAATAATTTCAACACTTCTTTCAATATCGAATTCATGAGGAGCGGAGGGTTGTGAACTTTTCAAAATTTTAATACCTTCTTTTACTTCGTCGGGGTTATTATCGTACTTAAATGATGACTGTATGGTAAATGTGTAAACACTTGGATATTCGGCCAACACGTTTTTAACTGTAGAAGGTTTTAAATTACCACGAAAAGGGGCAGAACCAACGCCTATGATTGGATAAATATCAATATTTATTTCTTTTGATAATTTATATAAACGATATAATGCAATTTTATTTAATAAAATGGCTGAAATATTACCATAATATGCGGCAGGATCGGACCTGGCAATAAAAACTCGTTGATAGTCAACATTTTTAGTTTGCAGATATTGTCGAGTAATACTATCGGCATTCATCATATGTTCCATATCCTCAAAAAGAGGAATTACATTAATTTTATCTGGAAAAAAATCACCAATCCATTCAGCAATTTTAATATCGTTGGGCATAACCATTTTATTCTTTTTACCTATGACAAAATCTTTATAGTAATAATAAACTCTGTCTAAACAATTTGACGAGGCAGTCATAGGCAAAATAACTTCGAAAATAGGAATTACATTTTCGTTATAAAATAGTTTGGCTACATCGAACGAACGAGGTATACTTTCCAGGGTTTCAAGCAATAATTTCGCTTCATTTTTTTCGACCGATGGGTTAGGTATTCGCAGTGTAAGAAATTTATCTCTACCTAATTTATACTTACTAAAATATGACGAGTACTTTATTAACAGTTTTTTCACCACATAATTGTCGACTTCTTTGCCCTCATTATCCCACATTTGTTCATCAACATCGAGATGAGAAAACGAATAAAAGGCTTCGAGAATTTCAAGTTCGCCATCTAATTCAGGATTATCAGAAAAAAATGGGATATTCACATTATCAGGATGTTGAGTACTCATACATCGAGGTATCATCATATTCCAACTATTTTATTGTTTTAAAACTTGTTTATTATGAAACAATTAATTTACCACGAAGTTCAAAATTACTTAATTGATATCATAACTACGTGAAAAACAATGTTTATCAATATTATAAATAAAAATCAGTTATAAGAACGATAAGGAAAAAATTTTAATTCATTTTACATTTTCTGATAAAAATAGATAATAGTTGAGATTTAACAGTATTTAATCAGAAGTATGATTTCGGCAGAGAGTTACTTAGTCAATTTAATAAAGATATAAAGGTTACACACCATTAAACCGCTTACTTTCCTGACAATAAGAATAACAAGGTCATTGAGGCCACTTATGCAACCTAAAAGATTTACAAAATGGCTACTTTCACTGATAAATACTGATAATTATATCAGGTATTTAATAATTACAAAGCCACCAATTAATAAAACAGTGAAAGCAATAACCAGTAAATTGAAATACTTGTCGATAAATACCTTAATTCCGGCCCCATATTTCCAGAACAACCAGGCTACCAGAAAAAATCGAGCACTACGGCTAATAATTGATGCAATAAAAAACATTAAAAGATTTATATCGAAGGCACCAGCCGTGATAGTGAATACCTTATAAGGTATTGGTGTAAAACCAGCTGTAAAGATGACCCAAAAATCCCATTTATTATACAGCATTTGAATATGTCGGTATACTTCAACAGTAAAACCGGGTATGTGTTGAAAAAAGAAATTTGCTATAATCGAAAAATCTCCTCCAGGTGTTAGCCACGTGTAATAACCAAGCGCATAACCAAAAAATGCACCAATTACCGAACCTACTGAACAAATCAGTGCATACTTAAAAGCTTTATGAATAGCACCAATAATTAAGGCAATTAATAATACATCGGGCGGAATAGGAAAAAATATTGATTCAGCAAAAGCCAGTAGAAAAAGTGCTAAAGTTCCATATTTAGAATCAGACCATTTTAATACCCAATCATATAATCTTCTTAACCAACTCATACAATTTAATAATAGAGTTCACCTAATTCCCCAAAAATAAGACTTATAAAAACGCTCAAATATAATTACATTATTTTTATGTAGTAACAAATTTTGTTAATAGTTGATCTATTAACTTTATTTTAAGTATTTGCATCGGAAATTTTTTTTGAAATCCACTTATATACTCAAAAAGTTAAAAAAATATAAAAACATCAAGTATTTTTAGAAATAAGATATTTTTGTCCAATAATAAAATGATTTCATTTGTAATAATTTTCATATAAGGCACCAGTTCATTAAAAAGTGCGTGGCTTTGTATTTTTATCAAGTTTGCTAAAGATTTTTGCTTAAGATGTTTTCTTATTATAAATGTTGGAATATTAAAAAAACAGTTTATTTATTGGGTTATAATATTATAATTTATTCTATCATTGCTTGGTTTGGTCTTTTACAAACTCTTTCATATAACATTTCTATAATTGAAAGCCGCCATGCTATAGAACATATTGAAAATTGTCACAACAATACTGAAAATAAGAATAATGCAGATCATTGCATATGTGCTTGTTGTGGGCACACCGTATATTTTTATAGTTCAAATAAAATTAGAGTTGAAGTTTATTCTCAATCAGATCCGTTAACTGTGATCCACTTTCAGCCACTTAGTAACTCATATAATTCTAAAGTCTGGAATCCTCCCGAAACTTACCAGTATTTTCTAAACAACCGCTTATTTTAATATTTTTCTTTCAATTTTAGTTTTTCTAACCTTTTAAAATGCTTTTGATTATGAAAAAATTTATAATAATGATATTATCATGCTTAAATATTTTTTTTGCATTTGGTCAAAATACGCTAAGAGTGATTATAAAAGATGGTGAGAGCAACGAAGCACTTGTTGGGGCAACGGCAAAGATAAAGGGCAGCACCATTGGATCTGCATCAAATATTGATGGTCAGTTGGAAATAAACAATATACCCGATGGTGAACATATTTTAGAATTTAGTTATGTAGGATACGAAAAATTGGAAAAAACTTTTCAATTTCCATTGGCTGATAGTTTGCAAGGATATACTATTTATCTGATACCAAAGCATCATGAATTAGAAGAAATAGTTGTAAGTACAACTCGTACCAGCCGATCTATTGCAAATATACCAACAAGGGTTGAAATAATAGAATTAGAGGAGATTGATGAAAAGAGCAATATGAAACCCTCAAATGTTTCGACGCTGCTTCGCGAAAGCACTGGCATTCATGTTCAGCAAACATCGGCCACAAGTGCCAATGCAAGCATACGAATACAGGGATTAGATGGACGTTATACACAGATATTAAAAGATGGATATCCCAATTACGGAAATTTTGCCAGTAGCTTATCGATTCTGGAAATTCCGCCGCTCGACTTAAAACAGGTTGAAATAATTAAAGGTTCATCTTCAACATTGTACGGAGGAGGCGCTATTGCCGGCGTTGTAAACTTTATATCAAAAACCCCTGAAAATAACCCCGAAAATACCATATTGTTTAATCAATCGCATGTAGGTCAAACTAATTTTGGATTTTTCACTGCTACAAAAAAAGCAAAGATTGGATATACTTTCCTGGCAACATCAAATTATCAGAAAGCATATGATGTTGATAATGATGATTTTAGCGAATTACCAAAATCGAACGACTTTACCATAAATCCTAAACTATATTTTTATTTTTCTGACCGGGCTACCTTTATTTTAGGAAATAATTTCACTACCGGTAATCGAAAAGGAGGCGATATGCAAGTCATAAAAAACAAAGCAGACTCCGTACATTCTTATTTTGAAACAAACAAAAACATACGAAATGTTACATTAGCTGAGTTTATTTTCAAAACCTCAGAAACTAATAATTTAATAATAAGATCGAGCGCCACCATTTATAATCGACAAATCGACGAACCAAATTATTTATTTAAAGGTAAGAACTTCAACAATTTTAATGAAATTACCCATACGGTAAATAAAGATAACCAGACATTTATTTTGGGGATAAATTACATAACTGATAACTTTAAAGATGTACAAAACAAATACAATATGACTACAAGTACGATTGGAATTTTTGGACAGCACACAATTGACATTACAAAACAGGTAAAAATTGAAAGTGGTTGTCGATTCGACATGGTAAGGTATGTAAGTAATCAAAATGCCAATCGCGAAAATTTTATATTGCCACGTATTTCAGGACTGTTTGTATTATCTGAACACCTAACATCACGCATAGGATTTGGCTATGGATATAAAACCCCAACTCTTTTTACGGAAGAAACTGAAATGTTACATTATAAAAACATCCGTCCAATCGAAAATGTTTCATCGGAGAAAAGCAGAGGAATTACTACCGATTTTAATTTCAAAATTCCAATTACGAAAGATCTGTTTTTTTCGATGAATCAGCTTTTTTTCTATACAACCATTAATAATCCCACTCATCTACAAATTGATACTTCAGGATTTAAGTATTTTATAAATGAAACTAAGCCTATTGTTAGTAGAGGTACAGAAACAAATTTGAAATTTGTTTTTAAAGAACATGTAAAGTTCTTTATGGGCTATACATATACTGATGCAACAGCAAAATACAAAATGAATAATCAAACATTACACTTACTGCCGAAAAATAAAATAAACCTGGTTTTAATTTATGAAGAAGAAAGAAATATAAAAATTGGCATAGAAGGTTATTTTACCGATAAGCAAATACTTTCAGATGGATCTCCAACTCATCCTTACTGGATTTTTGGTGCAATGGCTGAAAAAACATGGAATAAACTATCGGTTTACATAAATTTTGAAAACTTCACTAACACCCGGCAGAGTAAATACAAGCCAGTGGTAAATGGACCGCATAATAATCCTTCTTTTGATGAGATATGGACCAGTACCGAAGGCTTTATTTTTAACGGTGGAATAAAAATAAAATTTTAAAACATATGGAATTATTATTTTGAATATTCACATTTAAAATAATCAAATAGAATTGAACAAATTAATTTTGTAACCGTTTTAGAAGAGATGATATAATTAAAAATATGAATATTTCTTTAAAAGAAACGAAGCAAGCTAATGTAAATATTAATTCAGAAGTAAAAGATGATTATTACTTAGCCTGTTTAAGCAGGGAATTAAGTTTAATTGGAAGACGAGAGGTATTAAGCGGTCGGGCTAAGTTTGGAATTTTTGGCGACGGCAAGGAAGTGGCACAAATAGCTTTAGCCAAACAATTTAAAGAAGGTGATTGGCGTTCGGGTTATTATCGCGACCAGACCTTTATGATGGCTACCGGCATGTGTACACCCGATGAGTTTTTTGCCATGTTATATGGAACAACAGATTTAACGCTAAATCCACATACTGCTGGTCGTAGTTTTAATAACCATTTTGGAACACGATTTATCGATGAGCAGGGCAATTGGTTGCCAACAGCCGAAACAAAAAATTCGTCGTCGGACATATCGCCAACTTCCGGACAAATGCCACGTTTGTTGGGTTTAGCATATGCATCAAAAATATATCGTAAACTAAAAGATTGGAAAGAAGCCAGTAAATATTCAAAAAATGGAAATGAGGTTGCATTTGGAACCATAGGCGATGCCAGTACATCGGAAGGACATTTCTGGGAAGTAATTAATGCTGCGGCAGTTCTTCAGGTACCATTAGCCCTTGCAGTTTGGGACGATGGGTATGGTATTTCAGTACCCACTGAATATCAAACAGTAAAAGGTAGTATTTCGGAAGCATTAAAAGGTTTTGTAAAAAACGGAAAATCAAATGGTATATATGTTTATCAGGTTAAAGGGTGGGACTACCCCGCCCTTTGCAAAACCTTTGCTGAAGGAATTGAACGCTGTCGAAAAGAACATGTACCTGTTGTATTTCATGTTACAGAGCTAACCCAACCTCAGGGTCATTCTACATCCGGTTCGCACGAACGATATAAATCGGCCGAACGTTTGGAATGGGAAGCCCGGTACGACTGTAACGTAAAAATGAAAGAATGGATGATTGCTTCGGGCATAGCAACAGCCGAAGAAATTAGTGCCATTGAAAATAAAGCAGCCAGCGATGCCCAGGCTATTCGTCAACGAAGCTTCAAACAATTTGTTGAACCCATTATAAACAGCCGTAATGAATTAATTAACATAGTAGAAGAAATATCGTGCAACTACACTCCAGGTGATTTTGACTTGATCAATGATTTGATTCACCAGCTAAAATCTATTGAATATCCTATCCGAAAAGATGTGATTTCGACAGCTCGGCGAATATTACAAATTCTGCATAGTTCGTGCAAGGACTACAGTAGTGCCTATCGAAACTTAAAAAACTGGCTCGATAAAGAATTAATAAAAAATATTGACGATTATAGTTCTCATTTATATTGCGAAACCCAGCAATCAGCCCTTAACACACCAGTGGTAGAACCTGTTTTTTCCGATAGTTCACCATTGGTTTACGGACGTGAAATTATACGCGATAATTTTGACATTTTATTTAGCAAATACCCAAACTTAATCGCCATAGGCGAAGATATTGGAAAAATTGGTGGAGTAAATCAAACATACGAAGGTTTACAGGCTAAATACGGCGAACATCGGATAACCGACACGGCTATTCGTGAAGCATCAATTGTTGGTCAGGGTATAGGCATGGCTATGCGTGGCTTAAAAGTAATAGCCGAAATTCAATATCTCGATTATCTTTTATTTTCATTACAAACCATGAGCGACGATTTGGCAACCTTACGCTGGCGTACACGAGGTGGACAGGCAGCACCACTTATTGTAAGTACCCGTGGTCATCGTCTCGAAGGTGTATGGCATGCAGGTTCGCCAATGGGTGCCATTATACACGCTATAAGAGGGGTATATGTATGTGTGCCACGAAATATGACACAGGCTGCTGGATTTTATAATACACTCTTACAGGGACAGGATCCAGGCTTAGTCATTGAGCCCCTGAATGGATACCGATTAAAAGAACGCAGGCCTGATAACATTGGCGAATATACTGTTCCATTAGGCATTCCAGAAATACTACATGAAGGTACTGATGTTACGCTGGTAACTTATGGCTCTTGTGTTCGTATAGCACAAGAGGCTGTTCAGTCTCTTTCAAAACTCGGCATATCGGTCGAGTTAATTGACGTGCAAACCTTATTGCCATTCGATATTTTTCATAGCATCAAACAATCGGTGCAAAAAACAGGTTTGCTTGTGCTGCTCGATGAAGATGTGCCGGGTGGTGCCACAGCCTTTATGATGCAAAAAATACAGGAAGAACAAAATGCTTGGCCTTATTTGAAAAAAGCTCCAAAAACTATCACAGCCATGGAACATCGACCTGCCTATACTACTGATGGCGATTACTTTTCAAAACCCAGTGCCGAAGATATAGTAGAGAAAATTTACCGGTATTTTTACGAATAAATTATTGAATAAAAGCCTGATTCAACATTTATATGAACTAAATTAATTACAAATTACACTCAGGATAAGGCTTTAAATTCTGCCCAGTGCTAAAAAAACCACATAAAGTGAAATGGTAAGGCACAAATAAATTTTTCGTGCGGTTTCGGGCTTGAACTTAAATAATTTATATTTAATTGACTGCTGATGACAGGAATGGATGCAGTCGCCACATAAAGTACAGGTTAATCCGGGTTTCTTATTCTTAATATCTTCTAATCGTAAAGCATCGTATTTGCAATGTCGCGAGCATGCCATACATAATGTACATGAATTATCGATATACATACGAAAAGGATTAGCAAACTTAAAAATATTAACCAGTGTGCCAATAGGACAATAAATAGTACAATGAATCATTTTTCCATATTTTCGTGAAATAAAAATCATAATTCCAATACCTACAATTCCAAAAATTAAAGCTATAATGGTAGTATATAATGAAGAAATACCCAGCCAGCGGGCAACTAATGCAACCATCACGACCAGAAAAACAATTGTCCATTTAATAGCAAAACGTTTGGAATTACTTATATTATTAATTTTACCTTTTTTATTACCAGCTGCCAACGAATCGAACGCTCCAAAATAACAATAATGACTGCACCATGCCGGACCTGTTAAAATAACGGTAGTTATAAAAAGTATAGTCATAATCGAAAGCTGCTCGCGATATATAGGTCCAGCCAATATCATCATTGGTATAGGCAGGTGCAATTTACCAGTCATCAGAAAAATAGCATCGAGAGTCAACCCTAACAATAGCTGTGAGAAAAATACAAGGGAGAAAACTAACCATGTATATTTTCGCCATTGAGGAACATTTTTGGGATTTTGCATATAATAAGCAATAACAGCACCATAAGTGGCCAATATAGCAATTTCAATCCACCCTCCTCCTTTAAAAAAACGTTCCAATAATATGATAGGTCTATGAGTTAATTTTAATTGTACCAACGATAATAAAACCCATATTATTATAAAAACTATGGTTGGTAACAGGTAGGTATTAATTTTTTTACTCATACTGAAAAACTTTTAACAAAACATACATTAAATATGATATCTTAAATAAATACTGATTTTTATCTAATTAACGAGGCAATGATAATAATTTTTTTAAAAAAGACTTGCAAATCTTTTGTTAATTTTAGTATTTTTGTACCTAAATAATTTTTTAGTAATCACTTAAAAATTAAATGTATGAAAATCACAAAACTATGGTTAGGATTTTTAGCAGTGGTAACCATATCATTTGCCGTACTGCTAATTTTTGGAAGAGAAATATACCGACAGGCTCCTCCCATACCCGAAAGGGTAGTTACAACCGACGGTGTAGAACTATTTACAGGCCAGGATATTAAAGATGGGCAAAACGTATGGCAATCCATTGGTGGCCAGGAACTAGGCACTGTATGGGGACATGGTTCATATGTGGCTCCAGACTGGAGTGCCGACTGGTTGCATCGAGAAGCAGTTTTTATTTTAAATGAACTGGCTTTTGAACTTGATAGTCTATCGTTCGAACAATTACCTGCTGAACGACAGGCATATTTAAAAGAACTATTAAAAAAAGAACTGAGAACAAACACATATAACTCTGAAACTAAAACACTGATAGTATCAGAAAAACGAGCGAAAGCAATAAAACATAATAGTGAATATTATGAAAAGCTTTTTACTAATGATTCATCAATGAAGAGAATCCGTGAAGCATACAGCATTAAAGAGAATACCATAGTCGATAAAGAACGTTTACAAAAACTTAATGCTTTTTTCTTCTGGACTTCGTGGGCATGTGTAACCAACCGTCCTGGCAGTAATATTAGCTATACAAATAATTGGCCTTCGGAAGAATTGGTTGGAAACCGTCCAACAGGTGCTTTAATTTTCTGGACTGGTTTCAGTGTCATTATTCTGTTGGCAGGTATCGGATTAATGGGCTGGTATTATGCACGCCGAAGAGAAAGTGATGAAATACAATCAACCAGCATAAATTCACCCATTAACAAATCATCAGTTTTAACTCCATCGCAAAAAGCAACGTTAAAATATTTCTGGATAGTTACAGCACTCATTCTTGTACAAATCATTATGGGTGTAATTACAGCTCATTATGGAGTTGAAGGCCAGGGATTATATGGAATTCCTTTAGCCGATATTTTACCCTATTCTCTTTCACGAACATGGCATATTCAATTAGCCATATTCTGGATTGCTACATCGTGGTTGGCTACTGGCTTGTATTATGCACCAGCCATATCGGGATATGAGCCAAAATACCAACGTTTTGGAGTAAACTTTTTATTTTTAGCTCTTCTGGTCATAGTAGTAGGCTCATTAGCAGGCCAATGGTTTGCAATTATGCAGAAACTTGGTTTGGTTGAGAATTTCTGGTTTGGGCATCAGGGATACGAGTATGTCGATCTGGGACGTTTCTGGCAGCTATTTCTTTTTGTTGGTTTAATATTATGGTTGGTATTAATGGGACGTGCCATCTGGCCCGCATTAAAACAAAAATCTGAAAGCAAAAATTTATTGATTTTATTTTTAATATCTTCAATTGCTATTGCTGCATTTTACGGAGCTGGTTTAATGTGGGGCCGACAAACTCATCTGGCAATTGCCGAGTATTGGCGATGGTGGGTAGTACATCTATGGGTAGAGGGATTTTTTGAAGTTTTTGCTACTGTAGTAATAGCTTTCTTGTTTGTAAGGCTAAATTTAATTAAACCTACTACAGCTACCATATCGGTGTTATTTTCGACCATTATATTTTTATCGGGCGGCATTATTGGAACTTTTCATCATTTATATTTTACTGGTACACCTACTTCTATTCTGGCATTGGGAGCAACATTTAGTGCACTGGAAGTAGTGCCTCTGGTATTCATGGGCTTCGAAGCTTATGAAAATTATAAAATTTCAAAGGCCAACGAATGGATTAAGCAATATAAATGGCCAATTTATAGCTTTATTTCGGTAGCCTTCTGGAACCTGGTAGGTGCAGGTATTTTTGGATTTTTAATTAATCCACCCATTGCACTTTATTACATGCAAGGACTAAATACCACACCCGTTCATGGACATACAGCACTATTCGGAGTTTATGGTATGCTGGGTATAGGATTAATGCTTTTTGTACTTCGCGACATGGATACTTCCTCAATTTGGAAAGAAAAATGGATAAAATTCGCTTTCTGGGCAATTAATATAGGATTGGCAGCCATGGTATTAATTAGTGTGTTACCCATTGGTTTAGCTCAAACCATTGCAAGCGTACAAAAAGGATTATGGTATGCCCGTTCGGCTGAATTTTTGCAACAAGACTATATTACTATTTTTAAATGGTTACGTGTAATTGGCGATACCATATTTGCAGCTGGAGCATTGGCTCTTGCCTGGTTTATTTTTGGCTTAAAAGGTGGCTGGAGCATTAAAAAAGAAAAATAACTATTTACACTATTACGCAAAAAATGCAATAGAGCCTGAATTATAGATTCAGGCTTTTTTTATTCTTCATTTAGTTTTTTTAAATATACAATGTCAATTCTATTCTTGTTGGACTTTAATACTTTAAAGAAATAAGGGTCAATAGTAAATGTTTCGTTTAATGATGGAATTCTTCCAATATTATACATAATATATCCGGCAAGTGTATCGTATTCTTCTGATACAGGTAATTCAAGGTTGTATTTTTCATTTAAATAGTCAATAGTGAGTTTACCCGAAAATACAAAACTGTTTTCTGAAAGTACTTTCTCAGCCTGGTCAGGAGTATCGTGTTCATCCTCAATTTCACCAAAAATTTCTTCTATTAAATCTTCTATTGTTACAATTCCTGCCGTGCCACCAAATTCATCGACAACTACAGCTAAACTTTTATGTTCTCGCAATAGCTCACGTAACATTTTATTTGCTAACATAGTTTCAGGCACAAACGAAACCTTTATGATTTTCGAGTGCCAATCATGAGGTTGTTTAAACAAATCTTTAATATTTAAATAACCTATTATATTATCAATATTCTGACTATAGACCAGAATTTTAGAATATCCTGTTTCAATAAATTTCTGTTTTATCTCTGCAAATGTACTGGATATATCGACAGCTGCCAGTTCAGTTCTTGGAACCATACAGTCGCGTAATTTTACACTCGAAAAATCTAAAGCCCTTCTAAAAATTTTGAACTCACTGGGAGCATCCAGATCTTTACTATCGGAACCCGACTCGGTAATGAAATGCTCCAAATCAACTTTCCCAAATATATATTTATCTTCCCTAATAAATTCATTACCAATCCGTTGCATAATTTTGTGTGTTACTCGTATAATGAATTCTGAAATTGGATAAAAGAGAATGTAGAAAAAATATACCGGAACACTAAAATATTTTAGAAAAAAGTTGGGCAAAGCTTTGAAAACGATTTTGGGCAAAAATTCGGCTGCTATTAAAATAATGACTGTCGATATTAACGTTTGCAAAACCAGTATTAAAAATTCATTATATAAATATTGACTAATGATAGGATCCAGTAATTTAGCTATAATTATACCATATATAACAAGAACTAAATTATTACCTATTAAAATGGTAGCCAGATATTTTCCTGGATGTTGTATAAAAAACGAAATGATTTTAGCCGAAATAAAACCATGCATTTTATCAAGCTCAATCCGCAAACGATTGGCTGATAAAAAGGCTATTTCCATGCCTGAGAAGAAAGCCGATAACAACAAACATAATATGATGATTGAAATCGACGACATGTAGTTCAATTTAATTAATGATAACTTGTTTTATTACTTTAATGATTTTATATCTGATTACAAAGATATGATTAGATTTTGAATAAAAGCGAAGTAAATTTCATGTTCTATTTTTGCGTAAATTCCGCCGAATTGTAAATAACAGTAGTGATAAAGCAGCAAGGATAAAAAAAACGTAACTTTCGTTTATACCAATAACAAAAGTCTGATGGGTCCCAGCTATTATACATATAATGCTGATTACTAACCACATATATTCTCTAAATTTACTCTTCATTCATATCGTCTTTTATATTAACTTTACCTTTAATTCCTTTCATTCGCCATTTCGATAAATCTTCTTTGGCTTCGAATCCGCCTTCGCCATAGAATACGCCATCTTCATTGACAATTTTAGTAAATTTTTGAGAATATATCATACCATTATTTTGATCCCAGTATAATTCTTCTGTATTAAGTTCTTCATTTTTAAGCAGGTTACGGGCTATTACATTCGAACGAGCCAACCACAAATTTTGCTTTTCGTAAAATATAGCGTAGTTGGCCTTTATCAAAGCTGTTACTTGCAACGAAGTATCGAATTGTTCAACCAAAATTCCTTTCGGAAATTCGGTATATTGTTTTTCAGATGTATTATATCGGTTAATTTCGGGTGCTGATATTCGCAATCTCACTCTGGCTGAATCGCTATATATAATTTGAACCTCATTAGCAGCAACAACAGGAAGGTCTTTAATCTGACCCATATTCTTAACAACCTCAATATTATTTTCGCATGAACTAAAAAATGAAAGAGTACATAAACATAACAAGCTATATTGAAGAAATATATTTCCTACTCTAATGTTAAAAAAACTTTTCATTTTTCAGCAAAATCAAAAAAATCGAATTTATGAAATTAAAACAGAAATTTTAGTCGTATTTGCGTTTATAAAACCAGAAATCATAAAGAGACAGACTAATATACACGCGCTGATAATTATCCTGAATCAATTGGTTTTTGGTTGTTCCCCTACGACCCATTTCATACCCGATGTTAATCAGGCTATTGCTACGTTTTAAGGGTAATCCAAGTCCAACAGAAATACCATAATCGTCAATTCCTGTATTTTTTATATTCAAATATGTATTGTCGTAATAGACACCTAACCTGAAACGAATTCGAGCCAAATAACTAGTATAAGAAAATTTATTGCGCACATATTCCATTCCTAAACTAACTCTGCGGCTATCTCTTAACGAATCATTTTTTCCAAAAAAATCAGCTTTCGACCACTTTTGCATGGTATAATCAGCAACAAAAGTAAAATTATCGTTTATTTGTAATCCAAGGCCAAAAGCCAATCGACCAGGAATTACGTATTTACCCGTATCCTGTTTGTATGATAGTGTATCATTACTACGGTTTAAGATCGAAATTTTGTTAGCCGATAATTTTGTTTGAGGCTCGTACGTAGCTCCCAAAGTTATATTAGCACGGTTACTGATGGGTATTTGCCATTGAACACCCAGAGTAAATAACCAACCACTTATTGATAAATCCTGTGTGTTAACAGTATAATACCCATAATCTTCGCCTGCCGAATTAATAAAATTTATGTAAGTCTGATTTTTTATTTGACCAAATAAATATGATACATTATACCCCACACTTATTCGACGATTAAACAGTGAATAAGCGTTTCCAAAATAAAACCGATTAATATTACCTGTACCAACATATTCATTTTTTATAATTTCAGAATCGGGGAACTGATATAAATCAATATAATTATAGCCGGTTTTACTGTAAGGAATTAAGCCTGCACTCAAATAAATATATTTCGACATACAGGCAGAAAAGGCTAAATGATCGAAGTTAAAATTGCGTTGTTTAAGGCTTTGCGACGATGTTTGATAATTAATAAAATTACCTTTCATGGCCACATCCCAGATAAACGATAGCGTATCCTGAGTTGTATACGAAGCAGGGTTTATAGAGTTTATTAAATTAGGCATTCGCAAAGCCACACCAGCACCACCCATCGACCGATTAACCACAAAACCCTGAGGTTCAAGATCGCCCAGATTAAACCTGGAATAAGGAGAATTAAGCGTATACTGACCTTTAATATTCGTAAAAAGAGCAAAAGCAAAAAGCATTGAAACTTGAAACTTTCTATTCATTAACATTGTATTCGAGTATTCTGTTTAGACCAATTAGAACTAAATTTTCTTCGACAAAGATGGTACTTTTTAATTTATTAGCCAAATATTGCGCATCACCGCCAGTTAAAACGGTAATTATTTCCGAAAATTGTGCTTTTATCTGTTGAATATAGTTTTCTATTTCGAACACAATTCCATTGATAACACCATTATGGATTGCCATGAGCGTAGAATTGCCTAATAAATAATGTGTATCAGACTTTTCCACCAGAGGTAATTTCCCTGTAAATTGATGTAATGCTTTAAAGCGCATATCAATTCCTGGTGAAATATTTCCACCCTGATAAACACCATTTTTATCAATAAAATCAATGGTTAAAGCGGTTCCCGCATCAAAAATTAAAACATTTTTTTGTGGATATAGAAATTGTGCCCCAGCAACAGCTGCTATTCGATCACTACCCAATGTGGTAGGCGTTTGATAAAGGCTTTTAAAAGGTAAGTGAGTATTTGAATTTAACTCTAATAAATTTATATTTAAATTTTTCAGTTGAATCATCCATTCGTGATTATCTTTATTAGTATTCGATATAATTATATTTTTAATTTTTTGTTTCGCAATAGTCGATAACAATTCAGAAAAGTTAGTTTCAAGAAAAACATTTGAATATATAATCCGAAAATTTTCGAATAGTGCCACTTTTATACGTGTATTTCCAATGTCTACAATAAGATTCATAGTATCGTTAACAATTTATCAAAAAATATGATGCGTTAGTCAAAAAAGTAATTTAATACCAGCAAATTATGAAAAAACGAATTAAATTTAAACCTTTCACAAAATAAAAACTTTTAGTCTTAAATGGCACAAATATAAACTAAAACCAACATAATGAATTTAAAAAGCAATACCATAAAATTGAAAATACGAGGGTGGTACATAACCACGCTGGTAATAGTTTTAGGAATTGCTTTATTAAGTGTTTTATATTTAGATAAGATTGCAAAAAACAATCTTAAAATTAACACCAATTATGAAATTATTGGGCAACTAAATAGAATAACTTATTTAGCCACCCTGGCATATCAAAATACACAATTATTCTTACAAAATCCTGATGCTAACGGATTAAAAACGGTACAATCGGTAACTGATAGCATTGAATTTTACCTCGATTTTATTAAAAACAAAGCAAACAATAATAGATTTATTGAACAATTCGACAATTTAAGCAATCTTTTGACGCAGTATAAACAAATATTAAATTCTATTAAAGAATCGAACGACCAACTATATATAATTAAAAATAATTCGAACCAACTTCAAAACGAATTAAACAACAATTATCAACAGTATTTAACAATACAAGGCCAGGTGTTTCAATATAACAAAGAAAATAGTTTATTTAATGCATCGTATCAGATGAAGAGCATTACAATGGCCAATATAGCACACCAATATGCATATCAAGCTTTTAGCATACTAAACCAGAACCACCTCGACATTAACAAAAATGAACAAACCATTCAACTCTTTAATCGTTCCGATAGTCTCATATCACAAATTTTAATTCGGGCCCGACAAATTGAGAAAAATATTTTAACACGTATTCAACAAAACATCAAGGCTGGAAAAGATTTAGCCATAAATCAACAAACTCTTAACCAGAACCTGAATGAATCGTATCATCGAACCAACGAACTAAATGACCAGATTCAAAAAAGAATTTATGATTTTAATTCTTTTCAAACTGAAAAATCAAAGAATTCCCTAAAAGAAAATCAGAACTATTTGTTTCATCTTTTAATAATTCTCTTAAGCGGTATACTCTTATACATAATCATTTCATCACTATGGTTTTCTAATCTGATAAAAATATTTTCTAAAAATATTAGAAAGCTTCAAGCATACATTTACGACTTATCAAATGGCTATTTCAATAAACAATTAGAAATTAAAGGAAATAATGAATTAAGTAATTTGGCAAGGAACCTAAACGAAATCATTTCAAATTTGTATACCTTAATCCATGGAATAGTTGAACAAGCAACAATAATAGCCAATGCAAGTATAGAAATTAGTAATGAAACTAATAGGGTAGCACATGGAGCTACTGCTTTAGCAAGCACATCGCAACAGATAAGTGCAAGCATGGATACCATAGCCCAACACATAAACATAACCTTACAGCAAGTAAAAACAGCTGAAACAAGTATGGTATATGCTGCTGATGAAATAAAGAATAATTCCACGTTATCAACTTCATCAACACAGACCATGCAAGCAATAGCCGAAAGAATTAATATAGTAAACGATATTGCAGCCCAAACAAATATACTGGCCTTAAATGCAGCCATTGAAGCAGCCAGAGCTGGTGAACATGGCAAAGGTTTTGCAGTGGTAGCAGCTGAAGTTCGTCGTCTGGCCGAAATAAGCAAAAAAGCAGCCGACGAAATTGATGAACTATCTAAATCGGGAGTTAATATTGCCGAATCGGCAGGTGAAAGATTAAATAACCTGGTTCCTAAAATTGAGGAAACAGCTAAAATTATTAATTTGATTGCCAGGTCAACAACCGAACAAAATCATGGAGCACAACAAATTAATAGTGCTATACAGCAACTTAATCAAATTATTCAGAACAATGCAAATACTACTGAAAATATTGCTTTAAAAACAGAGAAACTTTCTACCCAGGTCGAAAAACTATTATTTTTAATAAACCATTTTAATCAAAATAACGTAACAGTATTTCAAACAAAACCTATGAATCAACAAATGACCAATGAAACTAAAAAACAAAATAAAATAAAAGCTGAAACTAAAAAAAATATCATAAAACAAAGTCAAAATCAATTAAATACAAATACTCTTAAATCTGATTCTAATAAAGATTTAATAAATAACGAACAAGAAAATAAGACAGAAAATGAAAAGTTAAAAATGAATGATATAAATTTAGGGTCGAAAATTAATGGAAAAGCAGTTTCGGCGAATAAACCAACAATTTTAAAATCTGAAAACTCAGAAAAAGGCATTAAAATTGATTTGTAGGTTATGGAATTAGAGAAGCTAAACGAAATTTTCAGGGCAAAATTGTCAGATGAGGATTTTAAGCGACTAAGTGAATTTATATACACCGAATACGGCATAAAAATGCCTCCTGTAAAAAAAATTATGTTACAAAGTCGTCTTCAAAAACGACTTCGAGAATTAGAAATAACCAATTTTAAAGATTACGTCGATTATGTATTTAGTAAAGAGGGGCAGGATAACGAAATAATACATATGATTGATGTAGTAAGTACAAATAAAACCGATTTTTATAGAGAGGCTGTACATTTCGAATTTCTTACTAACAATGTAATACCAGAATTTGGAGAACAAACTAATTTTCGGTATCCGATAAAAATTTGGAGTGCTGGATGCAGCAGCGGCGAAGAACCATACACTATTGCCATTGTTTTATCTGAATGCAAAGAAAAATATCCTGCACTTGAGTTTCAAATTTTAGGCACCGACATTTCTACTCGTATATTACGCCAAGCCGTAGATGCCATATACAAAGAAAAAAGTGTAGAAGGCATACCATTAAACATATTAAGAAAATACTTTTTGCGAAGCAAAGACAGAACAAATCCTACAGTACGACTGGTTCCTGAAATACGTCGACGAGTTAGTTACATGCGATTAAATTTAATGGAACCTGCTTATTCTAGTATTACTGAAACATTTGATGTTATTTTTTGTCGAAATGTATTAATTTATTTCGATCGTCCCACACAAGAAAAAGTGATTAATAAATTATGCACCAAGCTAAAACCGGGTGGCTATTTCTTCTTAGGGCACTCAGAGTCTATAACTGGAATGAGTGTTCCATTAAAACAAATAAAACCAACTATTTTTGTACGCATATAAAAAACATTCACTAACTTTATATAAAAAAGAATATTTGTATGAGCAGACTAACTGATCAGGAACTAATAGATGAATTACAACGCCGGTTCGAGGAAAATAGAAAAACCATTCAGGAACTAAAAGAGTTAACCGAAGAATTAAAACTTGTTAATAAAAAACTGGAAGAATCGGAGGCTTTAAAAAGTCATTTTATTTCGAACATAACCAACGAAATTATTAACCCTTTTACCTCCATTTTAGGTCTTTCGCGAAGTATTTTATCGGTAAAGAAAGAAAACTGGAAAAAAGTCATTTCGATGGTTGCCCTTATTCATTCCGAAGCCTTTAACCTCGATTTTCAG
>FQKF010017921.1_pt1 | contig 26266 bp, 19 predicted proteins | sample 1504521 | NCBI WGS metagenome assembly FQKF01 (sample SAMEA4475357, study PRJEB15587) | soil metagenome | biome: Soil; feature: Field | place: India | collected 2015-03-11 | depth 0 m
CCAGACCGATGCCGCCATCAACCCGGGCAACAGCGGCGGTGCTTTGGTCAACCTAGAAGGCGGCCTCATCGGCATCAATACTGCCATTGCCTCCAACACCGGTTCGTATGCGGGCTATGGCTTTGCTGTACCTTCCAATATCGTTAACAAGGTGGTAGAAGACCTCATCCAATACGGCAGCGTGCAGCGAGGCGTGCTGGGCGTTATGATCCGCAACTTAGATGGCAACCTGGCCCGCGAAAAGGGCCTCGATCTTACGCAGGGTGCTTACGTGGACAGCCTCCTGGAAAACAGCGCTGCCGGAGCAGCAGGCATCAAGCCCGGAGACGTGATCATTAGCGTCAACGATGCACCCGTAACCAATTCGTCCTCCCTGCAGGAGCTCATCGCGCGCCATCGCCCGGGCGATGTGGTCAAGGTCAAAGTCAACCGCAAAGGCGCTGTAAAAACTTTCGATGTGCGCCTGACCACGCGCAGCGGTAAGGACAAAATAACAGCCAGCAAAAACGGTAGCGACGCCGACGTACTCGGCATTCTGGGCATCGAACTGGAGGCCATTGACAAAAAGACCGCCCAGAAGCTCGAAATATCGGGCGGCCTGCGTGTTAAGTCCATAGATGAGGGAAAAATCCGTCGCAGCACCAGCATGCGCGCGGGCTTCATCATCACGCACTTAGACGGCAAACCTATTGACAATGTGGAAGAGTTTGTCCGCGCGCTCAAGGGCCGCAAGGGCGGCGTTATGCTGGAAGGCATCTATCCCGATCAACCCGGTATACACTACTACGCCTTCGGCATGTAGGCCCGGCCAGTGACGACTTATCTACATCAGCACGGAGGCGCGTAGCTCTTTCTCATCAGGGGCACGCGCCTTCGTATTTTCAGGCCAATGGGCCCGATCTCAGTGTGGAAATACCTCTTGTGCCAGGGCCATGCTTTTGCCGAAGGCCCGGCGGTCGAGGCCCAGGTCCACGCCGATTTCATCGAAGAAGAACACCAAGTTTTCGGTGGCCATGTTGCCCGTCAGGTCGTCTTTGGCCATGGGACAGCCGCCAAAGCCGCGCATGGCGCTGTCGAAGCGGCGGCATCCACTTTCCCAAGCGGCTTCGATTTTTTCGCGCCAATTGTGCGGCTGGGTGTGCAGATGCGCTCCAAACACAATGTCAGGATAGGCCGGAATGAGGTTACTGAACAAATACGCAATATTTTCGGGCGTAGAACAGCCAATGGTATCGGATAGTGAGAAGATGCGGATGCCGAAGGGAACCAGCTGGCTCACCCATTTCTGCACGATTTCCACGTTCCAAGGATCGCCATAGGGGTTGCCAAAGCCCATAGAAATGTAGAGTACCAGCTGTTTGCCGTACTTCTCGCACAGTTCCTGGATAGCTCTGGTGCGTTCCACGCTTTCGGCGATAGTGGCGTTGGTGTTGCGCAGTTGAAAGGTCTCGCTGATGCTAAACGGGTAGCCTAAGTAGGTAATCTGGGCATATTTGCAGGCTTCTTCGGCGCCGCGCTCGTTGGCTACGATAGCCAGAAGACAGGTATTGATGTCGGCTAAATCTAAGCGTGCCAACACCTCTGCCGTGTCACGCATTTGCGGAATGGCTTTAGGGCTGACGAAGGAACCGAAATCAATGGTATGGAACCCTACGCGCAGCAACTGGTTGATGTAGGCCGCCTTGACGTCGGTTTCGATGAACGCGCTCAACCCCTGCATGGCATCACGCGGGCATTCGATCAAATGAACGGAGGTAGAAGCCGAGGGCATAGCAAGAGGAAAGAAAAGGCCGCTCTTTGGGTACGAGCGACTGTTCGGCTGAACAAAACAGCCGCGCCAAAGTTATGCAGGCCGTTGGTAACTGCCGCCCGCAAACGACGGGCGACGCATATTTGCACCCGATGATAACAAAATACAAAACCCTCTGGATTGCGCTGGGCCTATTCCTCATCGTGGCGGGCATTACAGCCTTAGCCCTGCAACTAGTAGGCGCACAGTGGGCTTTCCTCCAGTTCCTGGAGACGCCCGGCCGCCTGTTCTCCTTTGTGGCCAAACTGCTCATGGTCATGGCAGGCTTCATCCTGCTGGTCGTGGCCAACACCGACTGGGAGCGCGAACGACGCGAAAGCAGAGAGCCATAAAAAACAAGGCGACAGCCCCTTGAGAGCCGTCGCCTTGAGCACACATCGCCAAAACGGGTACTTCAAAACGGGAAAATCAGTCCCGCCGTCAGAGCAATACCGCGGTTACGGATGATTGGCTCCTCGCCGCCACCACCATGTTCGTGTTTGTCTAAGTTAGTGAAGCCTAACAGGTAGCGACCATCTACAAATATACGGGCCGATGAGCCTAAATTCAGACCCAAGGAGGCGCCAATTTGAGCGCCCACATCCGTACGGCTGATTTCATCTTCCTCAAAGTCAAGATCCTCAGTGTCTGTCTCTTCTTGCCCCGCAATTTTTAAGGTGGTTTTGATTTTTCCATTCAGGCCATAGCCAAAGCTTGGCCCCAAGAGGAAGTCAAAACGCCCTACGCCGAAACCTGTACCCACTTTCAGCAGCAGCGGAACCTCTAAATAGTTAATTGTAAAACGGCTTTCAAAACTCGCTGGAATAGGGTTTATAACCGACTCAGAAAACTTGGTGCCTTTCTGGATGTAGTTCACCTCCGGCTGAATAGCCAAATTGTTGCTGAAGCGAATCTCTGCCAGCGCTCCAAAAAGCAGCAAGTTGGAAGACTTAGCCTCAGTACCAATCTCGTCCTTGGCTACATCATTTAGCGACCAATTCGCCAGATGAATGCCACCGCGAATGCCCAGTGCCACCTGTGCGGAAAGGCCCGTTGCACCCACCAGCAGAAAGAAGAGTAATGCGATTTTCGAAACTTTTTTCATAATGATGAAAATTGCTTTGATAAAGGTTTTGATTCGTTCGGCAACAAAGGTAGATGCCATTGAGACGCCGGAGCCCATCTTCGCATTTATTTTTTCATGAAATCAGCCATTTCTAACTCCCTACTTTCATCATGCCGGTAACTATTTTCGGCGAGCCTCTGATAGATCCGGTCGCCATTGAGCAGATAGAGCGCTGCCTGACAACCCCAGAGGATCGGGCCGTACTCACGGCTGATGCCCACGTGGGCTATGGTCACCCTATTGGTGGCGTGGTAGCCTATCGCGACAAGCTCAGCCTTTCGGGCGTGGGCTTCGATATCGCCTGCGGCAACAAAGCTTGCCAGACGCGCATCCGCGCCGCTGATGTGGACGTGGAAAAGATCATGGATGAAATCTTCCGCCAAATAGGCTTTGGCATCGGTCGGCCCAATCCCAAGCCAGTAGATCACCCGGTGCTCGACCACATCGCCCGTGCGCCTTTCAAGCCGCAGCGCGCCCTACTGAAGCTTGCTGCCGAACAATTGGGCACCGTCGGCTCGGGCAATCACTTTATTGACCTCTTTGAAGATGAGGAGGGCTGGTTGTGGGTGGGCGTCCACTTTGGTTCGCGCGGCTTCGGGCACAAGACCACTACCGGTTTCATTGCGCTGTCAAAAGGCAAAAAATTTGAGGAACATGTACCTGAAGGCGGCATGTTTGCCCCTCCCATTCTTTTCGATGCGCGCAGCGACCTGGGACAGGACTACTTAGCTGCCATCCAGCTCGCCGGCGAATACGCCTATGCCGGACGCGACTTGGTGGTAGATAAGGTGCTCGAAATTCTGGGCACGCGCGCCGTCTTTGAAGTGCACAACCACCACAACTTCCTGTGGATAGAAGAGCACAACGGGCAGAAGTATTACGTCGTGCGCAAAGGCGCCACGCCGGCCTTTCCAGGGCAATACGGCTTCATTGGCGCCAACATGGCCGATGTGTCGGTCATTATCCGCGGCATAGATAGTCCGCTGAGCCGCGAGGGGCTGTACTCTACCGTCCACGGCGCTGGCCGTATCATCAGCCGCACGCGGGCCGCCGGCAAAAAGCGCTGGAAAAACGGCCAGCTGCAGTATCTGTCGGAGGGCACCGTGCGCTGGGGCAAGGTGACCGAACTCATGAAAAAGCGCGGCATCGTCCTGCGTGGTGGCGCTCCCGACGAGGCTCCCGAATGCTATAAGCCGCTGCAAGAGGTGCTCGAACAACACGCCAGCACCATAGAAATTGTCCATCGCCTGCGGCCCATCGGCGTGGCCATGGCGCCGGCGGATGTGTACGACCCGTACAAAGATTAGCCACACTGGTGCCTTTAGCCGCAACGCCTCCAACAAGTGCGACAAGTTTCAAGGTGCCATCATGACATCCACAATAGCCATTCGGAAGTTGAAGAACACCGGTTGCAGCTCACTTTTGGCGTCTGTACCGTAGTTGATGAGATAGGCAAGGGTGTAGTCTTGGTTAGGAAACCAGAACAGGTCTGCCGTATATCCGAGGTCGCGCCCGCGGTGTCCGTAGGCGAATTGGTCAGGTGCGCGCTCTAAGAAGTCTTTAAAGATGCCTAGGCCGTTGGCGCGGTTGTAGCCTTCGTCGGGTTGGGTGAACGTAAGCATTTCGGCCAGCGTTGTGGGTTTCAGCAGGGTTTTGTTGCGCACGAGCGCTTCGATGAAAGTGCGCAGGTCATGTACGGTCGAATACAGGCCTCCATAGCCGTTGCCGCTGCCGGTATTGTAGTTGGTGAGGTTGAGAATGGTGCCGTTGTTATACAGGTCGAAATAGCCCTGCGCAGTGCTGGCTGGCAGCGGGTCGTCGTGCCAGTAGTAATAAGTATCGCCGAGTTTGAGAGGGCGAATGATTTTTTCCCGCAAGACAGCACCGTGGTTGCGCCTGAGAGCCTTATCGAGCACCATGGCCAAGAGCAGAAAGTTGGTATTGGAGTACTCCACATCTGCGCCGACGGGAAAAAGCGCCGGGTCGCCATAGACGAAGGTAATCAGTTCCTCCGGTTTCCACTTGCGCGGTGGGTTGTTGAGCACCGAGAGGTAGAAGCCGCTGTCCTCAATGACATCGGCAATGCCGGTGGTGTGGTTGAGCAACATGCGCACTGTGCTGCCGCGCACATTGTTGACTTTGCTGACCACTTCGGCGGGCAGCCACTTTTCGATAGGGTCATCGAGGCCGATCAGGCCCTCTTCGACCAGCAGCAGAGCCAGTGTTGCCACAAATGTCTTGGTAATACTGGCTGCTTTCGAGACGGTGCAGGTGCGCATGGGCACGCCGTTTTCAATATCGGCCTTCCCAGCGGCACCGAACCATTCCCCGTATTGGTCGCGGATGAGCAGGGCGATACCCGGCATTCCCTGGCGGACGTATTCGTCGAGCACAGCCTGGTAGCGGGCCGCTTTCGGGTGCGATGCAGGCGTCGGTGCTATGCAGGTGCTGCTGCCGCCGATTTCCACTTTTTGGCAACCTGCCGGTGCCAACAGCGCAACGAGCAGCGGGAGCATTTGAAAGGCAAAGCGCATGGCTTAGTTGTTTTTTGTCTTAAAGAAGGGAAAGCCGATGCCCAGATGCAGCGCCGTATTGGGCAGTAAGGGCACGTAGCTTTTGACAAAGGGCATCTGAAGAAAAAACTGGTAGTCCACAAACACGCGCGGTGCATCGGACGCATTGCCGAGCCGATAGCCCAGACCTGCCGCCAGGCCGGCCATGAACTGGGCGCGCCCGGGCGTTTTCTTGCGGCGATACTCGCCATTGCGCAGCTCAAAGACCTGCAAATCGGGAACGGCATGCAAATAGCCGGCGCCCAGACGCGCCTCCGCCGTCAGCCTTTGCCACAGAGCGCGCCGATAGGCTGCTTCGGAGTACAGCTGAATGCCCATTTGAGAGTACTTGTGGTAATAGATGCCCAGTTTAGCCGTCTGGAGCCACTGGTTTTTGTCCGACCGACTATAGCGAAATTCCGTGCCCGCGGTCAGCCCAGGATGTAGCGGCGACAGACTTCCACCCGGCAGCTGGGTGCCAAGGGTAAAGACCGATATTGTCAGTGGCCGACGCCAGACATCGGCCTGAGCATGAGCGCGCTCCGCCATGGGAAACGCAAGAAAAAAGACCAGCGCAAGCGCGTTACGAGGGGGCATAAGTGACGTTTTAAAAACAAAGATAAAGCACTGCTGTACCTTTGTCCTCGTAAACTCGAAGCATGAAAAAAACGATCCTGCTTAGCCTTGTTTTAGTTTTGCCTGTATGGTTCTTCGCCCAAAAAGCAGAGTACGAAGTGGCTGCCATCGGTTTTTACAATCTGGAAAACCTCTTCGACACTATCCCCAGTCCGAACACCAACGACCGGGATTTCCTGCCTGAAGGGCGCCTGGCCTGGAATACAGAGAAGTACTGGTCAAAACAGGCCAATATGGCCAAAGTCATCAGCCTGCTGGCGTCTGATGTGACGCCTGACGGCGTCGCCTTGCTGGGTGTAGCGGAGGTGGAAAACCGCACGGTGCTGGAAGATCTGGTTGTTCAGCCCGCCCTGAAAAGCCGTAATTACCAGATTGTGCATTACGACTCGCCAGATGAGCGCGGCATTGATGTGGCACTGCTGTATCAGCCCAAGTACTTTCGGGTGCTCGGCTCAAAGGCGATACCAGTAGAGCTGAGAGATCCTAAGACAGGTGAAATTGACTTCACACGCGACGTATTGTACGTGGCGGGCATTTTCAGGGGCGATACCCTGCACGTAATGGTTTGCCACTGGCCCTCGCGTCGAGGGGGCGAGACTGGCTCCGTATGGATGCGGGCTGCTGCTGCGCAAGTGTGCCGCAACTTAGCCGATAGCTTGCTGGCCCGAAATGAACTGGCCAAGATCATTGTCATGGGCGACCTCAACGATGATCCTACCAATCCCAGTCTGACGAAAGTGCTCCGCGCTGCCAAAAGCACCGAAAGCATGAGACCCGGCGACCTATACAACCCCATGTATGCCTTGTACCAGAGCGGCAACGGGACGCTGGCCTACCGCGATGCCTGGAACTTGTTTGACCAGATTGTGGTGTCCAAAGGCTTAGTCTGGAAGCAAGCGGGCGGCTGGCAGCTGCTGCGTGCTGTGGTGTTTCGCGAGCCGTGGATGTTTCAAGAGGAAGGCGCCTTTCGCGGCTACCCGTTACGTACGTTCGTGGGCGACATATTTCTCAATGGCTATAGCGACCACCTGCCGGTGTATATCCTGACCGTGCGCAAGAAGCAGGACAACCGCCCATAGCGATGAGATTGCCGGCATTGGCTTAGCCGTTTGCTTTCTGGTGGTCGGCTAAGAATTTGGCCAGCCCGATGTCCGTCAGCGGATGGTTGAGCAGGCCCAGCAACGCACTGAGCGGGCAGGTAACAGCGTCGGCACCGGCTTTGGCAGCCTCTACAATGTGCAGTGGGCTTCGAATGCTGGCGGCCAGGATGGCCGTATCGAAGCCCGTTGAGACGTACACCTCGGATATTTCCCCAATAAGCTGCGTACCGTCCCAGCCGATGTCGTCCACGCGGCCGATAAACGGCGACACGTACGTGGCACCCGCCCGCGCAGCCAATAGCGCCTGGCCGGCCGAAAAAACCAGCGTGCAATTGGTGCGAATGCCGGCCTCTGTGAAATAAGCGATGGCCTTGACGCCGTCGCGGATCATCGGCACCTTAACGACAATATTTTCGTGCAAATCGGCCAGCCGCTTGCCCTCTTCCACCATGCCTTTGAAATCGGTAGCGATGACTTCGGCGCTGACGTCGCACTCGTCGCCGACCAGCTCGCAAATGGTGCGATAGTGTTTGAGGATGTTTTTCTCCCCCGTAATGCCTTCCTTTGCCATCAGGGAAGGGTTGGTCGTAACGCCGTCGAGGATGCCCATATCGGCGGCCTCGCGTATCTGATCGAGGTTGGCGGTGTCCAAAAAGAAAAGCATGGTATGCGTCGGGTTGGGTAAATAAAAGATAGTCGCCTGCGCGTTAAAAATAAAAAATGCGCCAGACACACCGCTCAACCGCATTACCCTTGCTGCGTTTCCGCCCTGGGGGAGTTTTGCAGGAGCTGGTCGCCCAGCGCGGGGCAAAGGTAGAGCGTCTGGCAGAAAAAAACTAAACGCCCGTATTTTTTAGCCCGGTTATCTTTGCCTCTTGCCTCTTGTATTGTTCCATATTCAAATCGAACGAAGTGCATGCCAGAAAGAAGCACTGCCCACCCAGCCGATGCGCTTTTAGAAAGAAGCCAGCCAACCGCCCCTGCCCTATACAGCGCTGAAGCCCTGCTGTGGATGAAGACGCTGCCCAACTCTTTGGAGCGGGTAGACCTCTTTGCCTTGAACAACAACGACTTTGCGGTCCGGCTCATTCGAGATTTGCTCGAGCGTCCGCAATTTGAGTTGGAAGTGGAGGCCGTGCATCCATCGTCGGTGTGGTTTAACCATTTCTATTTTGAGGCGCGCAACCGGGAGAAGGTGTTTGGCACGCGCAACCTGGGCGTGGGCTATCCTATGGTCTTCTTTCGGGCCGGCGACCAGGCTTTGAGCGCACCGCTGTTTGTCTGGCAAATTCAGCTGGAGCCACACGCCCAGCACGCCGACCGCTGGTTGGTACAGCGCACCGAAACCCAGCACATCTTACCTAATTACCCGCTTTTTCACCTCATAGACCAGCTGCACGGCACCCACTTTACCCAGCGTGCACGCGCCCTGGCCGAAAGTGGCCTTATCGGCGGGGCTGCCCTGTCGGCATTTGCCGATACTGTCCACAAGCAACTGGCCCTGACGGAGGAAGGCCTGGCGCTGAGCATTCAGCCCAACCCAACCACCAGCGAACTGCCGCGCGTACAGGCAGAAGGCCAACTGCGCTGGGCCGCCGTGGCCGGCATCTTTCTCACCCTACCCCGAACCATATCGGTGAGCGAACCGCACATCCGACCGGAGCAGGAAAATGGCCTGACCTGGCAGCATCCGTTCGCCCTCTTGCCCTTAGACCCCTCGCAACGGCGTGTCCTGCATGCGGCGCAGCACAACACGCTGACCGTAGTGGAAGGCGCCTCAGGCACCGGGAAAACTTACGCCCTGGCGGCCATCGTGGCCAACGCACTGGCCAATGGTAAAAAGTGTTTGGTAGTCTCAAAAAGCCTCAACGCTCTGCGCCGCGCCCAAAAGTTCCTGCTCGACCGTGGTATCGGCGACCTATCGTTCATCGTACGCGACACCGACAGCGACCGCCTCATGCTGGCCGACATGCTGCGCGCCGCCGCTGAAAGCAAGACCAAAGACGCCCCCTCGCCCCAGGAATTCCAGACCCTCCTCAACCGAACCTTGCGCGACCTGCGCCAACTCGACGGCGCCTGGGAAGAACTCCACCGCCCCATTCTGGGAAAACACCCTTTCACTGACGTCGTCGGCCTCTTCCTGCAGGCTAATCGCACCGAAGGCAAAGAGCTCCTCCTCTCCCAACTCAACCCCGCTGACTTCGCCTTCACCACCGAGGAATACGAAAGCATCAAAGCCGCCATTTTCGACAGCGAACCGCTCTTCCGACGCTTCCCTACCCTGCAACACCCGCTTAGCCAGCTCAAACATGACATCTTCTTAGAGCGCTCCAGCGACGACGGACTGGCCTGGACCGAAACCCAAGTGCGCCAACTACTCCAGAGAGCCACCTCACTGCACCACCGCTACATTGCCAAAACCAACGAATACGTCGAGGCCCTGACCGAACACTATGAACAACACTACTCCGAACTGTCTCGAGTCGTCCGCCGCATCCAGGAAGCTTTAGAAGACGGTGTGCAGCGCTTCGGACCCGAATTTGAAAAGCAACTCTCTACCGCGGAAAAACTTTACGGTGTCTTTTCAGAGCGCTACAAACAAATCGTCGAGGCCAAAGAAAAAATGGGCGCCGACTACGAGCTGCTGCGCCAGACACACCAAAACCGCAAGTACTTCGAGTACGACTTCCCGACTAACGTGGACACCGGCCAGATACCGCGCATTGCTGAGCAAACTCGCGCCTACGAGAAAATGCTCAATGCCTGGCTGCGTAGTGTGCCTTCATTGGTGCGCGACGACGTCCGAAGACTCAATGCCCGCAGCGTACACCCGGCCTTAGACTTCCGCGAGGGCGTCAGCCAACTGGAGAGCGCCTTAGATGAATTCCTGGCCGAGTTCAATGAGTCGGGCCTCTACCAGGAACCGCTCAAACACGAGATGCTGACCATCCCCAAACGCCAGGCCTTTTTGGAAAGCCTTATCGAACGCCTGGAAGAAACCCAGTTCTACTTGCGCGATTTCCAAGACTTCTACATCTGGCAACGCCACTGGCTGCGCTTGTCACCGCCCGAGCAGCAGGTTGTCAGAGCGCTGTGCAAAATCAAACCGCGCGACTGGGCCGCCGCCTTCGATAGCTGGTACCTGCACCACTTCTTGCAAAAGCGCTACCACCCCGGATTGCTCTGGGACGAGAAAGCCCTGCAAACCTACCACACTGACCGCGAAGCAATCGACCGCATGCTGCCTGCACAAACGCGCGCCCTCTGGCATGCCCGCAAAAGCGCCGCCCTCAAACAACTGCGCGCCGCCGACCCGGAAGCTTACAAAACCTGGTTCGGAAAAAACAACCGCGCCCAGTCGCTTCAGCGAAAGCCCGAGGAGCTGTTTGAGCGATACCTCATCCCGCTCTCCGAAACGTTGCCCGCCCTCTTTGTAACCCCGCAGGTGGCCTTGGACGTCGTGCAGGCTTCCAACATGAAATACGACTTAGTGCTCGTGGACGAAGCCCACAACATCCCTAAACAGGAATGCTACCACCTTTTCGGGCTGGGCAACAGCTTAGTCGTCTTTGGCGATGCCAAACAGGATATGACCCCTTCTGCCGAAGACGACCTACTGGAGTACTGCAAATCGCTGGGTAGCGCCACATACGCCCTCGAATACCAGCACCAGAACACCCCCGAAGAGTGGCTGCGCTTCAACCAAATAGCCTTCGGTACGCCGTTCAAGCGCCTGCCTTCCGGCCTGTCGGCGCGCGACGTAACCGTCGTTGCCAACGTCGAGGGGCGCTACGACGAACAAACCGGCACCAACGAGGCCGAAGCGCGACAGGTGCTGGACTGGCTCAACCTCATCGAACAAACGCCCGCCAAAACGTACCCGGTGGTCGGCATCGCCTGTGCCACCGTAGAACAGCGCGACCTCATCGCCAGTCAGCTGCTCAAAATCCGACAGCGCAAATTGGCCGGCCACGAAAAAATCCAGCAGCTGCACCTCAACGGCTTAGGCGTGTATCAGTTCGCCGAATTGCAGGGCCAACATGTGGATGTGCTGCTGGTCTCACTCGTGCACGGGCTGGTGGATGCCCAGGGCACGCTGACACAACACCTGCACTTCTGGAATACCCAACTGGGCTTTAACCAGTTGCATGTGCTCATGACGCGTGCCACGCAGCGCATCTACATCGCCCATTCTATACCTCCCGGCCTTTACAAAGCGCTGGCAGCCAACAAGAACTTCCGTGGCACCTGCGTGCTGTCGCACTTAGTTACCTTTGGTGAACTCATTCAACAGGGCAACCACCAGGCAGCGGAGGCACAACTGGCCCACATGCGTGAACTGCTGGAATATCCCGAAGCAGCACATGCGCCCTCCCTCTTTGCCCAAGAGGTGGAAATCGCCTTACAGCCCTACTTCATGCCCGGCCAACTGCGCCGAAATGCAGAGGTCGAGGGCATTGTGGTACCTACTGTGGCCGACAGTGGACAAAAACGCCGCCTGCTGCTCTACGACGGCGTCTTCGCCCCCACCGATATGCCCTCCTATGAGTGGGAAGAACAGGTGCGGCGGTACTTTGCCCGTAAAGGCATCGAAACCGTGCCGACGTTCTCGGCCCAATGGTGGAAAAGCCCACGCCAGGAAGCGCGCAAACTCGCCGCGCAATTGCTGGCATAACGCTAAGTAGCCCAACGCCCTCGTTCATGCAACCCCTGCGTGCAGCCCTTCGCCTGCTCTACTTCATCGGCTTTGCCGTTGCCCTCATTGTCAGGGTGCAGATCCACTTCTGGTGGCATGGCGAAGACATGCATTGGTCGCTGCGCCTGCGCCAGCGCTGGACGCGCCGCCACCTGCTGCCCGCCCTCGGCATGCGCCTGCGCATAGAAGGGCGGCCGCCCGCCGGCCCTTGCTTGGTGGTGAGCAACCACCGCTCTTACATTGACCCGGCCCTCATCAGCACCGAAGTACTGGGCTTCCCGCTCTCCAAGGCTGAGGTGGCTCACTGGCCGCTCGTCGGGCGCGCTATCCGCCAGACGGGCGTGCTCCTCGTCCAGCGCGAAAACACGCAAAGCCGAAAAAATGCCTTAGCCGCCATCGCCGTCAAACTCCGCGAGGAGTACCCGGTCATCCTCTTCCCCGAAGGCACCACCCACGCCGACGCGCAAACGCGCGACTTCCGCCCGGGAGCCTTCAAAACCGCTATCGAGGAAGGCGTGCCCATCGTACCCGTTGCCTTAGACTACCGCGACGCCGGCGCCTATTGGATCGGCGACGACACCTTCCTGCCCCACTTCGTGCGCTGCTTCGGAAAACGCCACAACGACGCTATCATCCACTTCGGCCCACCCATACGGACCACCAACGCTGAAGAGGCCATCGCCACCACCCGCGCCTGGATAGATGAACATCTCCGGCGCATCCGCCAAAATTTTTCCCAGAACTAATCCCAAGCGCAACCGACCATCCTCCCTTTTGCCCTACCTTTGTGGCCGTTTTACAAACTACGGTCCCGTAGTTCAATGGATAGAACGGAGGCCTCCGGAGCCTCAGATAGTGGTTCGATTCCACTCGGGACTACTCCAGATACGTAAGCGGCTGCGCCTCTCCTTGGGCTGCGCAGCCGCTTTTTACATGTCTCATTTTAGAATAGCCCGCTGACCACACCGTTTTCGTCCACGTCAATTTTTTCGGCGGACGGCACTTTGGGCAGACCGGGCATGGTCATGATGTCGCCACAGACCATGACGACGAAGCCGGCACCGGCGCTCAGGCGCACTTCGCGGATGTTGACGATGTGGCCGCTGGGTGCGCCGAGTTTTTTCGGGTCGGTGGAGAAGGAGTACTGGGTTTTGGCCACACACACAGGCAGGTGTCCGAAGCCCTCTTCTTCCCATTTACGCAGTTGGCGTTTGACGCTTTCGTCTGCGGTGATGTCGGCGGCACCATAGATTTGGGTGGCGATGGTGCGCATTTTTTCCCACAAGGAGAGGTTGTCGTCGTAAAGGAAGCGGAAGTTGGCCTGGCTGCGCTCTACGGTTTCTACGACGGCACGGGCGAGGTTTTCGGCGCCTTTGCTGCCTTCGGCCCAGTGCTTGGAGACGACGACGGGCACGCCGTGGGGCGCCATTTTTTCCTGCAGAAGGCGAATTTCGGCTTCAGTGTCGAAGGTGAAGTGGTTAATGGCCACGACACAGGGCAGCCCGAAGCGTTCGCGCAGGTTATGCACGTGGCGCTCCAGATTGACGACGCCCTTGGCCAGGGCGTCCAAGTTTTCCTGCGAGAGTTCCTTAAGGTCGGCGCCGCCGTGGTACTTGAGGGCGCGCAGGGTGGCGACTACGACAACGGCGTCGGGGCGCAGGCCGGCCTTTCGGCATTTGATGTCCAAGAATTTTTCGGCACCCAAATCGGCGCCGAAGCCGGCTTCGGTAACCACGTAGTCGGCCAATTTAAGGGCGCTTCGGGTGGCGATGACGGAATTGCAGCCGTGGGCGATGTTAGCAAACGGGCCGCCGTGGACGAAAGCGGGTGTGTGCTCGAGGGTTTGCACTAAGTTGGGCTTGATAGCGTCCTTCAGTAAGACGGTCATGGCGCCGTGGGCGTTGAGGTCGCGGGTACGCACGGGTTTGCGGTCAGTGGTGTAGCCGACGACGATGCTGGCCAAGCGCTCTTTGAGGTCGCTCAAGGAGGTGGCTAAGCAGAAGATGGCCATGACTTCGGAGGCGACGACGATATCGAAGCCGTCCTGTCGCGGGAAGCCATTGGCGTGGCCACCAAGGCCAATGACGATGTTTCGGAGGGCGCGGTCGTTCATATCCACGACGCGCTTCCACTGGATGCGACGCACGTCTATGTTGAGGATATTGCCCTGGTGGATGTGGTTGTCGAGCATGGCGGCCAGCAGATTGTTGGCCAAGGCGATGGCGCTGAAGTCACCAGTGAAGTGGAGGTTGATGTCTTCCATAGGAATGACCTGTGCATATCCGCCACCGGCGGCGCCGCCTTTCATGCCGAAGACAGGACCGAGGCTGGGTTCGCGCAGGCAGATGAGGGTTTTCTTGCCGATGCGACTGAGGGCGTCGCCCAAGCCGACGGTAGTGGTTGTTTTGCCTTCACCGGCAGGGGTGGGGCTGAGGGCAGTAACGAGGATGAGTCTGCTGCCCGGGCGTTCGGGCAGGGCGTTGAGGTAGTCGAGCGATACTTTGGCCTTATAATGGCCGTAGGGTTCGAGAGCGTCCTCGGGGATGCCGAGTTTTTCGGCAGCGAGGGCAGTAATGCGTTTCGGTTTCGCTCGTTGAGCGATTTCGATGTCTGTCAGCATAGGTTAGAAGTACGTTTGTTTTACTCGTCAGGAAGCGGCGGACAAGGTACGGCAGTCGTTTTTTCCTAAAAAGAAAAGAGGCGTCATCTTACGGGATGACGCCTCTGATTGGCTATAATGAGCCATAGGATATCGGCATATTACTTCTGCACGATGAATTTTTTCGTGAGCGTGCCGTTGGGCGTAGCAATGCGGGCCAAGTAAGTGCCGGCTGACAGGTGGGGCAGCGAATAGGTGAGGCGCTGAGAGGTCATAGCCGGGTAGTCTTGCATGAGGATAACTCGGCCCGTCATGTCGGCGATGGTGATGGTGGCATCGGTGGGCTGTTCCAGTTCGACAGCGAGATTGAGCACGTCCACTACTGGGTTTGGCATGATGCGCAGTGTGTTATCAGCCAGCGGCTTATCGTCGGTAGTGCTGATTAGCGAGATGACCATGCGGAGCACAGCGTTGATGTCCGGTCCGAAGCCACCAGTGTACCAGCGGTCGGAGAAGGTGAACGTAGAGGGGAAGTAGTAGCTGACGTCATCATTGAAGCCGTGGAAGACCACGTTGTTAGGAGCGGCATAGCCTACAGCCAGCAGGTAACGGGCGCCTTTGTCGAGTTTGACGCCGATGAGGCTGGTGTTCAGGTCGAGGATAGGCACCTCCTGCATCAAGCCACCCACCATGGTGTCTGGCGCAGAGTAAGGGCCAACGCCCACCCACTGCAGGTCGGGCGAGAGAAACTCATTGCCGTTGAAGCCATTGGGATTGTTAAAGTCCACGTTGTCGTTGACGCGCAACAGGTAGATGGATGCCTCCACGTCCTTGACGTCCAGCTGGTCAGAGTTGGTGGTGAAGGTGAAGCGCGCCAGTGTTGCCTGGTAGTTCTCCTGGCTGAGCGGGCTCATAGTATAGAGGTTGGCCACGTACCATTCTTGCGGAAGATTGCCGGGTCGGTAAGCTTGCTCAGGTGCCGGCTCTTTGGAGAAGATACTAGCCGTAGAGAGGAACAGACTTTCTTTCTGGTTGTTCCCCGGAAATGCGTCGGTAGAGTCGGCACGCACAGTGTAACGAACTTTATAGACGCCCACCGGCAGTGCAGGGACGAAGCGACCCGGAATGGCAAAGAAGGAGTCCTTGACACTCGGGGCAAGCGTTGGAATACGTATGCTATCCGCCCAGATTTCCTCATTCGTGTCGGTGAGCACCGAAGCGCGCAGGACGACGTTGGTCTGTGGCAGGCGGCCCAGGTTCGATAGGTCAGCACCAAAGCTGAACGTATCCGTGATGATCTGTGAAGCCGGCTGAGCGAAGCTGGAAGCCGGGTAGAAGAAGTCGCCGATAGCTAAGTTATGCGCGGGTGTGGGGTCCTGGTCGTAGAGCTTAACGTCGTCCAAGTTCCAGAAGTATTCCCAGTTGCCCGTCCACTGCCATTGCAGATACACAGTAGGCTGGTTGGCAGCTACGGAAGAGATATTGATTACCGGGATAGTCGGATTGGCCGACCAGCGCACCTGCCGGGTCAGGCCGGGGAAGATGGTGAAGCTCGTCCAGGTAGTGCCGTTGGTGCTGACACGCAGGATGGCTCCCTGGTCGGCATTCACTTCATAGACGCCGATGTGGGTTTCAAAGGAGATGAACACCTGCGAGCGGCCCGAGCAGTTGATGGGTGCCGAGGTGAGGCGCGAGATGTGGTTGGTGGGCAGGCCTCCCGGCTTGTCGGAGTCCAGGGTCATGAAGCCGTTGGCTGCTGTGGTTGCCTTGAACGGCTCCTGCTGGTTTAGCGGGTCGTTGAAGATGGGCGGGCAGCCGCCGGTCTGGCCTGCACCGGGGTTGTTGCACCACGTCCATAGGACGTTTTGGTTCGAGGCGTCGGTGGTCGTCCAGCCAGTGGGGAAGCCACCCGCGAAATCCTGGGTCCAAAACGGCGTTTGAGCCAGGAGCACCTCGACACCCAGCAACAGAGCAAGCACGAGGCACAGGGTTGAGCATTGTTTCATAGCGTTGTAAAAAATTGTGTTTGAGAAAAATTGTGTCGAAAGCAGACAGCAAAGCTATACGCAAACACCGGGTAGTGTCTGGGAAAATCTTCCGAAATGCCAGAATTGGACAAGAATAGGCGGCCTTTTTACCATGAAGGGTGAAGAGAAAGCAGAACAAGTTTACCGGGCAGGTACGACTTGCAGGGCGGCCCAAGAAACCGAGCAATTGTGGGTTAACTTTACGATATGATGTTACGCGCAGTTGATCTGCCCTTATTTGTTTGGGCCTTCTTCATAGGTTCCAGCACTTTCTTTTTTTAAGCGCTGAGGACTCGAAGAGGCGCTGCGAAAAATACCTCTGCGGCTCTCTGCAGCCCATGCATTCTTTTTTAACCTTTTGCACCACAGCAGCCTTGCGTATGGTCAGTTACGAGGCGGCCAAACAAGTTTGGCCGTTACAGGTCGAACTTGATGCCCTGGGCCAGCGGCACGGAGTCAGAATAATTAATGGTGTTGGTCTGGCGACGCATGTAGGCCTTCCAGGCGTCGGAGCCAGACTCGCGACCGCCGCCGGTTTCCTTTTCACCGCCGAAGGCGCCGCCGATTTCGGCCCCAGAGGTGCCGATGTTAACGTTGGCAATGCCGCAGTCAGAGCCGGCGACGGACAAGAAGGCTTCGGCCTCGCGCAGGTTGTTGGTCATGATGGCTGACGACAGACCTTGTGGGACGCCGTTCTGTAGGGCAATAGCTTCCTCGAGCGTACGGTATTTAATCAAATATAAAATAGGGGCGAAGGTCTCGCGCTGTACGATGTCCCAGTGGTTTTCGACTTCGGCGATGCAGGGTTTCACGTAGCAGCCGCTTTCATAGCCCGGGCCTGAGAGTACGCCGCCCTCGACAACCATTTTGCCGCCGGCTTTTTTAACTTCCGCTAAGGCATTGAGGTAGTTCTCGACGGCTTGGAGGTCAATGAGCGGGCCGACATGATTGCTGGGTTCGAGCGGGTTACCGATGCGCAGCTGGGCATAGGCTCGAGCTAAGGTTTCCTTGACGGTCTCGTAGATGCTCTCGTGCACAATGAGGCGGCGCGTGGTGGTACAGCGCTGGCCGGCTGTGCCCACAGCGCCAAAGACGACGCCGATAAGTACTACCTTAAGGTCGGCGGAAGGCGTAACGATGATGGCATTGTTGCCGCCCAATTCCAGCAGGCTGCGGCCCAAGCGCTCGGCCACCGTGCGGCCCACGATACGGCCCATGCGTGTGCTGCCTGTAGCGCTAATGAGCGGCACGCGGTAATCTTTGGTCATGAACTCGCCCACGCGGTAGTCGCCGTTGATGATGCACGAAATGCCCTCAGGCAAATTGTTGGTCTTGAGCACTTTCTGGAACAAATACTGGCAGGCGATGGAACACATCGGCGCTTTCTCGGAAGGCTTCCAGATGCACACATCGCCACAGACCCAGGCGATGCAGGCATTCCACGACCACACGGCTACCGGGAAGTTGAACGCCGTAATAATGCCCACCGGCCCTAAGGGATGCCACTGCTCGTACATGCGATGGCGCGGGCGCTCGCTGTGCATCGTCAGGCCGTACAACTGACGCGACAGACCCACAGCAAAGTCGCAGATGTCAATCATTTCCTGCACCTCGCCCCAGCCCTCTTGCAGGCTTTTACCCATTTCATAAGAGACTAGACGGCCCAGCGGATCTTTGTACTGACGCAACACGTCGCCAAACTGGCGCACAATCTCGCCGCGTTTGGGCGCCGGCACCTCGCGCCAATAGCGAAACGCTTCCTGTGCCGCAGCAATGACCTGTTCGTACTGCTCCGCTGTGGTGATGGTAACCGAGCCGACGAGCGCGCCATCCGCCGGTGAATGGCTCCGCAAACTGCGGGCACTGTTTTTCAGGGCATTCTGACCCGTCCAGGTGCCCGGGTTTTTGGCCTTAAGGCCGAGTTTTCGGAGAAAATCTTTTTCCATAATGTACTGTTTCCTAACCACTAAAACTCAATAACATCTGATAACGCGAGACCGGAGGAAATGCAAAGCGTTTTACGTGGCACCTCGGCGTTTGGCCGCCCTGGTCAATTTAATGCCCCACACGCTCAAAACACCAGAGACTATTCGACGTTATGGGTAGCCTTCTAGCATTTGCGGCGGCAAAAGTAGAGGGCCCGATAGAATGCAAGTTCTTTTTACCTCGTTTTTAACCTCAAATGCGGCGACAAAGCCCATACCTTTGTTTTTCGTATACCTTTTCAGACTGCTGCTCTCTCTTATGCGTCAAACGATAGGAATACTTCTGCTGATTTGTGGGTGGCTGCCCATGGATGCCCAGCCGCCAGTAGCCGACAACTCGACGGCGGATGCCGACGGACCGCATGTGTTCTATCGCGGCGGAGAGCTGGTAGTCAAAGGGGCCGAACGCCAGAATGGGACACCTATACCCCTCATCCGCGAGCGGCGCTACGCCCAACGCGACGACGTCGTCCTTTCCTGCTCGATACCTGAAACGGGCGATGCCTTCCAGTTTCCTCTCAAAAAACAGCTGCGCCTGACCTCCTGCTATTACCCCCAGGCGGAGCGCATTTTAGTCATCTCCGACATCGAAGGAAATTTTGAGGCGCTTAAACGCCTGTTGCGAGCCGCCGGTGCCATAGATGCTCAATTTCGCTGGGCGTTTGGGCAAGGGCACGTAGTGTTGCTGGGCGACTTCTTCGACCGCGGGCTGAACGTTACGGAAGTGCTGTGGCTCATTTACAAATTGGAAGACGAAGCCGAGCGCGCTGGCGGCGGCGTACACTACTTGCTGGGCAATCACGAAGCCATGAACCTGTGCGGCGACCACCGCTACGTGCGTAACAAGTACACCGAAAGCGCGCGCCTGTACGGCGAAGGCTATGCACGCTGGTACGACGAACACAGCGAACTGGGCCGCTGGCTACGCACTAAGAACGTCATCCTGCGCATTGGCGAGTATGTCTTCTGCCACGGCGGCATCAGCCCAACCGTGGCGGCCTCGGGGGCGTCGTTTGAAGCGCTCAACGACGCCGGGCGTCGCTATCTGGGCGTCCCCTTCGAGCGCATCACCGACCCGACGGCGCTCCACGTCTTTCATCGAGAAAATGGCCTGTTGTGGTACCGAGCAGCAGCCCGCGGCAAGATGTCGCCCCTAGAGCTCGATGCCGTCCTGGCCTTTGCCGGCGCCGAGCACATGGTGGTCGGGCACACGCTGATGCCGGAGGTGTCGGCGCTCTACGGCGGACGCCTGCTGTGTGTAGACGTACTGCACGAAGAACACCTGCGCAGCGGAGACCTGCACACACTGATTATTGAGAACGGTGAGCCTTTCATCCTGTACGCCAACGGACAACGCAATCCGTTGCTGCCCAAGCCAGTGATGCAGCATGCGCGAGGAGGGCGGCAGTAGATTTGCTGAAGAGATTTGGCGGGACATAGGCCAGACAAGTTCGGTCGTTACAGGGCTAAACAAGTTCGGCCGCTACGGGGCAAGGTATGACATATAGCTTACTGGATTTGAACGCGCACATTCGGTATGCCCTGGCGCTTAATTTTCCTGAGGCCGTCTGGATAACGGCGGAGATTGCTCAGGTGAATAAAGCGCGCGGGCATATCTTCTTAGACCTGGTGCAAAAAGGCGAAGGCGAGGAGGACGTCGTTGTTGCCCAGGCGGCTGCCATTGTGTGGCAACGCCAGTACCGGCAGTTGCGCCTACAGATGGGCCGTGCCATAGATGAGGCCCTGTGCGAGGGCCGTGAGGTGCGCCTGCAGGTGCGCGTGGATTTTCACGAGCGCTATGGCCTCAAGCTTATCGTCCTCGACGCCGACCCGGCCTACACTATCGGACGACTCGAACTGCAGCGCCGCCAGACACTGAAAAAATTGGAAGAGGCGGGGCTTCTGGAGCGCAACCGCTCGCTGTCGCTGCCACTCGTGCTGCAACGTGTCGCTGTGATTTCATCCGAGGGCGCTGCCGGTCTGCAGGATTTTCAAGAACATTTACGCCAAAATCCGTTTGGCTTTACCTTCCGGCTGCATCTGTTCGCTACTGCCGTTCAGGGTGAAAACTTAGAAGCAGAATTCCTGCAGGCGCTCCAACAGGTGAGCCAACGGGCCAAGGCTTTCGACTGCGCTGTTGTGCTGCGCGGCGGCGGCGCACGGCTCGACCTGAGCGGCTTCGATACCTTAAGCATCTGCCGGGACGCTGCACTGCTGCCCGTACCCCTGCTGACCGGCATTGGCCATGAAATCGACGAAACCGTGCTCGACCGCGTGGCCTACGCCGCCCTAAAAACCCCTACCGCTGTGGCAGATTACCTCATTCAGCACAACCTCTTCTTTGAAAGCGCCCTGCTCAAGCAAGCTGAACAGGTGCGCGAGTACGCCCAACAGCATCTGCGGCGGCAGCATCTCCAACTGACATACTGGGAAACTGCCGCTCAATGGGCCGCCCAAACGCACCTGCGCAGCGCCCGACAGCAACTCACCTACGCCGAACAAACATTACCTACCCTTGCACGCCAGACACTGCGCCGCGCCCATGACCACCTGCAACGTGCCGAAGCCCTCTGCCTGGCGCTGCATCCCGACGCCGCCCTGCGCCGCGGCTTCAGCCTCACACGCAAAAACGGGCGCGTCGTAGTCTCTGTCCATGACGCCCTGACCGGCGATGTGGTAGAAACCCAACTGGCTGATGGCACCTTCCGGGCACGGGTGGAATGAAGACACCGCCTCGCACCCGAAGCACGCATCACCGGCTGCCAAAATGGCCCAAGAGGACAAAGGCTATTTGATGCGAAATGCTGAGTCTAAGGCTTCACTCTGTACCTTTGCCAGCGAGCCAAACAAGTTTGGCCGCTACTGGATAATGGATACCGAGCAACAATTTCGTGCGGTGGTGGAGCGATGCCGCGCCGTGTTTGTCCAGAAAATGCACGACTACGGCACAGCCTGGCGCATTCTGCGGCTGCCGAGTATCACCGACCAGATTTACATCAAAGCACTGCGCATTCGAAACATTGAGGAGAGTGGGCACCAAAAGGTGAACGATAGCGTGGAAATCGAGTACATGGGCATCCTAAACTACTGCGTGTTGGCACTCATTCAGCTGGAATTGCCCGCCGACGCTCCGCTGGATCTGGACGAACACCAAGTAGTACAACATTACGACCGCCACATCGAAGAAAATATACGCCTGCTGCATGCCAAAAACCATGACTACGCCGAAGCCTGGCGACTCATGCGCATCAGCAGCATGACTGACCTCATCTTGCAAAAAATCCTGCGCATCAAGCAAATAGAAGACAACGCCGGCCTCACCCTCGCCTCTGAAGGGCTAGAAGCCAACTACCGCGATATCCTCAACTACGCCGCCTTTGCACTCATCCGGCTGGCGGAAGCCCGCGCGGAGACGACGCCCGCGTCAAAGACCTGACGCTGCCAAATAGTGCAAATTGCTTTTTTTTGCGGCGCTTTTCATCCAAAACGACTTCCCTGATATGACTTCCCTGAGCACGCTCATCCTGGCTTTTGCCCTCATCGCTGCTGCGCTCACCTTCGTAACACACCGACTGCGACGCACACAAAACGTGTTGGTCAGCTTCCTACAATACTTCTGCGGCGTGTGGTTCATCTTCTCCGGCGCCGTTAAGGCTATTGACCCCATCGGCACGGCGTACAAAATGGAAGATTACTTCACCGCCTTCGAGAGCACTTTCGGCGGTCTGCAAAATGCTTTTGCCGGCCTTGCGCCGCTCTTCCCGGCCCTGGCCCAATACAGTACGGGCTTTTCCATCGTCATGATTGCGCTCGAAATTGCCCTGGGCCTCATGCTGGTGCTGGGCTACTTGCGCAGCCTGACAGTGTGGCTGTTCTTCTTGGTGCTGTTGTTCTTTACCTTTCTGACCGGCTTCACCTACCTGACCGGTTTTGTGCCGCCGGAGGCCAACTTTTTTGATTTTGCCAAATGGGGGCCCTATGTAAGAACGCAAATGCGCGTAACGGACTGCGGCTGCTTTGGCGATTTCATCAAGCTGGACCCGAAAGTGTCGTTCTTCAAAGACATCTTCCTGCTGGTACCAGCGCTCATCTTTTTGTTCCGTCGCCGGCAGATGCACCAGATTTTCACCGTACGCGGGCGACGCGTGCTGACGGGCGCGGTAGCATTGTTTTCACTGCTGTTCTGCGGGTACAGCACCTACTACAACCTGCCCGTTGTGGACTTTCGGCCCTTCAGAGTAGGCACCAACGTGCGCGAGCGCAAGGAACTGGAAGAAAAGGCGCGCGCCAACGTCGAAATCATCGGCTGGGTGATGGAAAACACGAACACCGGCAAGGTGGAGAAGGTCATGATCCCGATGTCGCGCTTCAAGGAAGTCATGGAAAAATACCCGAAGAGTGAAGGCTGGAAAGTGAAAGACCAGATCAAGACCGAGCCTTTTGTGGAAATAGACGGCAAGCGCGTCGAGGTGCAGGAGACGAAAATCAGCGATTTCATGATCGAAAGCGAAAACGGCGACGTTACCGAAGATATTCTGCAAGAGCCGGGCTACTCGTTGATGATTGTGGCCTACAAGCTATACGGCAAAAAGACCACGGAAACGCTCATTGTGCAGGACACCATGTGGGCCTACGATACGCTGCGTATCAGCGCCGACTCGGTGGTGCTGCAGCCGCGCGTGGCAGAAGTAACGCCGCGCAAGGAAACGCGCGAATCCTTCGTGCCCGAAGCCTGGTACGGCGACCTCTTCCGCAACCAGATTAACGCCCTAGCCCGAGTGGCCCAAAAAGAGGGCTGGAGGGTCTATGCCGTCAACACGTTCCAGGACACGGAAGCCGCCGAAGATTTCCGCCGCAGTGTGGGCGCCGATTATCCGTTCTACCACGCCGACGACAAGCTGCTCAAGACCATTATTCGCTCCAACCCGGGCTTAGTCATCTGGCGCGATGGCGCGGTGGTCGGCATGTACCACTGGCGACATCTGCCGACGCCGGATGCGCTGCTGAGACGGTTTCAGCAGTAGCGTTTGGGGGGCCAAACAAGTTTGGCCACTACGGGGCTAAACAATCTTAGCAGTTATTGAAGCCAAAAAAGTTTGGCGTTCGCGATATAAACCGTTTTTTATGTCCAGAATAACCTGTTTTTTATTTGCTTTTCTTTTTAGCATCGTTCAGGCGGCTGTTGCTCAAACTGCGGTGCCGGTGCGTACGGTTTCGGCTGTGGTCCTGCTGCGAGAGGCCCAAGTGCCTGATTTTCGCGTGCTATTGCCGGCCCTGCGCAAGGACTGGGGTTTTATCGTGGACTCGTCGCAGTTGGGCGACAAGAAGATAACCCTGTACTCGGGTGGTCTCACGGTAGTGGTGCAGTATGTGAATTACCCCATGGCGCCCGCTGAAGTGCGCTCGGCTGCGGAGGGCGCCTGGCTTTGGGGCACGGCGCGCGAGGAGGCGCCGCGCCATAAGGCTCAGCTCACTCTTGTCGTTGTAGGTACAGGTCAGGCCCCAACGACCGTGTACAAAGCCTATACCCGCGTGGCTGCTGCTCTGCTGGAAAATACCCGCGCTTACGGCATTTACCTGCCGCGCCATTACCTGCTGCACTCACGCGACTTCTTTCTGGAGGCCGCCCGGCAGATGGATCGCGACGAGCTGCCGCTATATTGCTGGGTCTATTTCGGCATGTTCCAACTAGACGGCCTCAGCTGCGCCTACACATACGGGCTGGATGACTTCGGAATGCTAGACCTGGAAATTGTGCGCACGCCCAGGAGCTTAGCCGAAGCGCACGCCGTGCTATACGACGCGGCGCGCGAGGCTCTGCGCAGCGGTAAACCCTGGCAAGAAGGCGCCGTAATGGAGTCGGTGGACGGCGAAAAGTTCCTCCTGCGCCGCGTACGTTCACCCTATATCGAAAACCGCGAGATGCTGCAGCTGCAAAAGTTGTGAGTGAATAGGCGGACGATGGGTAGCCTCTCCGCACAGAAGCCACAAAGCACGGAACGCATGTGTTGTGAGAGGCACTGAGAAAAAACTCCGCAGTTCTTTAATCTTACACTCCACAGCAGCCTAAAAACCCAGAGACAATACCTCCTGACGGGAGATATCGCCTTCCATTCGTGCATCGGTGGTGGCTCTAATCTGCTGTAGAGGCGTCGCCTTATCCTACCTCGAAGACGACACCTCTGTTTTGAGCCCTCACAGTAGGCCCATTTGTGCATTCGTGGCTACTTTCTGTGTGATGTTATGCACGTTTGAGATGGCTATGGGCTCCGGGATTTCCTTTCTTCACCGCAGAGGACGTAGAGAAACGCACAGAGAAATACCTCTGTGGACCTCTGCGCCCTCTGCATTTTTTAACCTTTTGCCTCATAGCAGCCTTGCGTAGAGGCAATGAGGTAAAATATCGCCACAACCAATAGAACAATAAGCAGTCAGAAGGCATAGGCCAATCCTTCCCCACGCCACGGGAAACGCCTTCAAGAAGCCCCCAGAGTCTGCTTCAAAAAGCGCAGAAACAGGGCATTTCAGCCCTTAAAAGACGCCTATTGAAATGCATTCTTGGCTTTGAATTTTAAAAATTTAAAAAATTGAAAATCAATTTTTTAAATTAAAAAAAATCAAAAAAAAGCTCAAAAAATCTCGCTAACGAAACCGCTTAACTGTCCCTTTATCGGGGATAGGGTGCCTGGACTTTTGACCTCGCAAACACGCAACAGAAAAAACGCGAGGTCATCATGGCACACCTGAACAACACTTTGCTCGTTAGCGCTGCTACGCCCGCTATCAACGCCCAGCCGTCGGTCGTTAATTCGGTCATCATCATTGACATTACGGGCGTGTAAAATTTTGAGCGCCTGACTTTGTTTGCGGGTGGCTGTTGGCTTTTCAGCCTTTGGAGAGGGTCGCTCGTATGGATTACGGAACGAGATTTGAGGGAATGCCGTAGGTTTGTTGCCAAACAGTCTTCCTTTTACTCGCTCCGCCTTCCCAAACGGCGCTTGATATGCACGAACTCCGCGAATTGGTTTCTATCGTTACCAGACAGAAACTCCGAGCCGCTTCCCTGCTCACCGTCAAAGCATTGCAACCCGGACCGCTGTCTATGCGACTGTACGATCTGGTGTCCGAAGGCCTGGTGGATACCGACGAGCAAGCCATGGCAGCCCTGTACCCGGGCAATCCAGACGCGAACATTTCGTACCAACGTATCAAAAAGGCACTACGCGACTATTTGGTGCAAATGCTGCTCGTCATTGACCTGCAACTGCCGCACTACAATCCGCGCCAGCGCACCTATTTTGAATTGTGCAAAAAATGGGGTGCCATCAAAATCCTGCTGGGCAAAAACGCCCACCGCGCTACCCTGCAACTGGCCGAAGAGGTGCAAAAACAGGCCCTGCGCTACGACTTCACCGACATGGCCTTAGACATGGTGCGCGCCATGCGCCTCTACTATGGCTCCATTGAGGGCAATGTCAAAAAGTACGAACAATACGGCGAACAGGTCGGGCATTTGGAAGACGTACTGCGCTACGAAAACTTAGCCGAAGAGCTTTACACCGACCTGGTCATCCGATACATCAACGACAAATCCACGAAGCATGACGTGCCCAAAGTGGCCCGACAGTACTTTGACCAGATAGCGGAAGCCCTCGAAAAGTACGACACCTATCGCCTGCACTTTACCGGTCGCCTCATCGAAATCATCATCTACACCAGTGTCAATGACTACCGAAAAACCATCGAAATCTGCGAC
>FQKF010083865.1_pt1 | contig 26249 bp, 22 predicted proteins | sample 1504521 | NCBI WGS metagenome assembly FQKF01 (sample SAMEA4475357, study PRJEB15587) | soil metagenome | biome: Soil; feature: Field | place: India | collected 2015-03-11 | depth 0 m
AAACGAACGAAAGTATAAAGCAATTATTGCCAATGCCGATAAACTTTTCGATAGTGGTAATTACGACAAAGCTTTGCAAGAATATCAAAATGCATTAAATATTTTGCCCGATGAGGCTTATCCCAAACAACGTATTGCTCGTATTAATGAAATTAAAAATTTAATGGCTAAAGAAGCCAAAACAACTACTCAGCCTAAACCTGCTAAAATTGAAGAAGAATCGGTACTCCCTGACTTAAAATTTAATAGCAATGCCGAAAGGGAAAAATATTTGAAAGAGTTACTTGTTAAATATCCTTCTGGTATAACTTGCGAGGTGTATAAAGATAAAAATCGTACAATAACCCGTTATATTGTAATTCGTGAAAACGAAGCCAACGATTATCGTGAAATTAAATATAAATGGGGAGTAGAATATTTCAGAAACGATAAGCCAGTTACTGCATTATATTTTCAGAGTCAGGTAAAACCAAGAGAAGGTGAATATTTCTCAAAAACCGAGATGTAAATGAATATTTCTTAAGTATAAGTTACATAGTACTGTGTACTTATTAGCGCAGATGTAGAAGATTTTATAAACCCCGCAATATTTTGTGAAAAAATATCCATATTTACACAAATTTTTCAATTAAGTTATTTATGCTGAAAACGGTTTTAGTTTCTTTCATGGTTATTATATTATTTTCCTGTCGAAACCAACAACCCGCTGATTTAAATACTTCATCATGGGTAGATACTGTAAAAATAGAATATGCTAAAGGTTTTTCTATTATAAAAAAAACTGACTGTACTGAAGTTAAAGTGCTTAAACCATGGCAAAATGCTCAACATGTTGAATTTAAATATATGCTACGTTTAGATAATTCAAAAACCGGAATTCAAAATAATAGGGAATTTATTCGTGTACCAATTAAGAAAGCTATTTGTTTATCATCGACACATGTGGCATTTGTTTCGGCATTAAACGAATTAAATTCAATAGCAGGCATATCAGGTACAAATGTTGTTTATAATCAAGTACTAAAAGAAAAAGTGGATAAAGGTGAGATTTTTGAAGTAGGATATGAGAATAATCTTGAATATGAAAAAATTTTTAAAGCTAAACCTGATGTGGTTTTTGCTTATGGAGTAGGAAGCGAATCAAATGGATATATGCTCAAGCTGCAAGAGTTGGGCATTCCTGTTGTGATGGTAGGCGAATACCTCGAAGAGCATCCTTTAGCCCGAACTGAGTGGATCAAATTTTTTTCAGTTTTTTATGGAAAAGAGCAGCAGGCTAAAAATTATTTTGATTCTATTGCTAATTTGTATCAAAATCTGAAAATTATTGCAGCAAATTATAAATATAAACCTAAAATAATGATGGCATTACCATGGAACGGAAGCTGGTATATTTCAGGGAAAAAAACTTACATGGCCACTCTTATTTGTGATGCAGGCGGAGAATATGTTTGGAATAATTTAGAAAATAACTATAGTGTACCTATGAGTATTGAATTGGTATTTAATAAAACCAGAAATGCTGATATCTGGATAAATATAGGACAGGCCACAGATAAAACATTTATTGCCAATGTCGATAAAAGGCTAACATTATTAAAACCATATCAAACGGGCAAATTATTTAATAACAATGCACGTATTACACAATCTGGAGGGAACGATTATTGGGAATCAGGTGTTGTTCATCCTGATATTATTCTAAAAGATTTAATTCATATTTTTCATTCAAAGTCTGTATCAGCCGATTCTCTTTATTTTTACAAAAAATTAGAATAAAAAAACACACAAAAGAATTTGTGTGTTAAGAGCTAATTTAGTTTTTAGAGTCAGTTGATTAATCAACTATTTCAATCATTTTAAAGGGGACCCGAATAATTGACTCGTAATCTTCGCCAGCTTCGAGCATATCTTCATCATCTTCTTCATAATACCAGTTTATAATTACTTCATTCTTAGCTTTGTATATGGCCTCGAGCTTCTTAAATACATCGAGTATACATTTCGAAGAACTGGTATTAAAATATTCGAGTTGAATATTCACTTTAGTAAGTGAAGCTGGTGCTTTTGAATATTCTTCGAGCCAATCAACTAATGGTTTGTAAAATTCGATCGAGTTTTCAGGAATTGACCTGCCTTTTATCTCGATTAATCCCTCACTAGCATTAAAATTCACCGATGGAGTTTTAGCTGTTCCTTCAATTATCAACGGTTCCATAATAAGAACTTTTATTTTGGTTATTTTTTTAATTATTATTAATGAACAAATCTAAATTAAAAAACTGAAATTTGTCATTAAAATCGTAAAAAGTATATTCAAGTTTATTGCTCGACTTTCGTGCCATATCTAATAAACCTAAACCACCTCCACCTTTAGCCGAAAGTTTCTGGTGGTTTAAAATAAATTTATACATGTCTTTTATTTCTTCTTCGCTTAATGAGTTTATTTTATCTATTTTATCTTTTAAATACGACGATTTTTTTATATCTATAAAATTACCCAATGAAATTCTAAATCCTTCAGGTTCCTTTTTAATTACTACTACTCCAAATTTATGAGCGAATTTGTCAGTTATATCTGCAGGTAAATCGTCAACGTGATGATAAAGATTTTGAAGACCTTCGACTAAAACGTTATACATCTTTTTCTTCACCCGGGGATCGACTCCCATATTATCGAGTTTGTTTTCAACTGTTTCCAGAACACCGTTTATCCAGTCGGCTGTAATGGTACCATTATAGGCCAATAATATTTCGCCTTTGTTTAAATTATTATAATACTCATCAAAATTAAAAAACATAGTTACGGTGCCTGGTTTGTTTTAAGGATAAGGATATTAAGCGAACAAATATAACAAAAATATTTTATACAATTAATTTTAACTTTTTTAATGTATACTTATTTTATTCCAAATGTAATAATTTTTACTAACAAAAAAAATACAAAAATGTTTTCTCTTCTACAATTTGTTAATTTCTAATTTAAATACACTAATCATCTCATTTAACATATGTTAATGATAGTTAAACTAAATCTGGTATTAACATTTCTTTACATTAATTAAGAGTTTTAAGGCCTAGTCCAGAGTAAATTTGCTTTGTCAAAATATACTTCATGTTTAATTAAAAATTTTAAAAATTATGAAAAAGTTATTTTTTTATGCAATGGCAATTGCCATGATGTTTGGAGTTGCATCAGTAGCTGTAGGTGCACAAACCCAAACTAAAGAAGCTCCCAAGAAAGAAGCTAAGTGTGAAAAGAAAGAGGTAAAGAAAGAAACTAAAAAAGCTGAAGCTAAGAAAGCTGAAGAAAGTAAGGCAGCAGCACCTGCTAATCCAGAAAAAAAGTAAGCTAACTTTTAACTGATTGAAATAAGTCATCTCCGTATAGGGGATGACTTATTTATTTTTGTTTTTTCCAAATACAGAAAAATACAAATAACGATTGGGTTGGTCTTTTATATCTTGTAATAATGAATCCAGATGAATAATCGATTGTTGCAGGTTACGATATAAACTGTCGCTGTATATTAATTTTGAAATAGTACCATTTCCTTTTTCAATCGAAGTTAAAAGGGTTTGTGTTTGTATTAACACAGAATCCAAACGACCTATGGTTTCATTAATTTGTAATTGATTCAACGATCGGGAAAACAACTGCAAATTGTGCATAATTGTATTTAGCTTTGTGGTGTTTTCTTTTAAATTCAGGCTCACATATTCAATGTTTTTAATGGTCTGATGTGTATTTTCCATGCTATTGGCTATGGCTTCGGTAGTAATCTGAAGATTTTTAATGGTTAATTTAATACGTTCTACTGTTGGTCGGTCGAAAATTCGGTATATGGCATGCGTAAGTGAATCGAGCGAGTTAAGTAAATTATAAGCTTGTACTTTATAGGGTTCTAATTGTTTGGCAATGGTTATTTCTACTTCGCCAATAATCGTATCATTTTCGTTATAATATGTTTTATTGTTCGAAAATATTAACTCAACTGCTTTGTTCCCTATAAGGTCAAGATTGTAAATGCGCGCTTTTGTACCAACAGGTATATGGACATTCCTATCAATTGCTAGTATAACGCGCAATTGGGTAAGTGTACTATCCGAAAAACTGATTGAATGTACATTTCCAACTTTATATCCTTTTATATAAACTCCATTCGACTCAAGCAAGCCGCTTACATCGTCGTATATAACAACATAATTAACCGTTTTGCTAAAAAAGTTTCTGCCTTTTAAGTAGTTTAAGCCCCAAATTAATACACCCAGGGCAATAATCATTATTAAACCTATTTTTATTTCCTTTCTCATTTCGAGAGATATTTTCCTATTTGGATTTTTAAATTCTGGTTAATTATTGTCTATTAAATCAAAATGGAAAGTTATAAAAATTCTTTTTAGGAAAGGTAATGATTTTTAATTTTTTGATTTGATGGCTTCCGATAATGGAATGATTATTCCATTTTTAACCGCTATGACAAAAGCTTCGGGATAATATTTTTTTATTTCCTTACTAGCTGCAACTGTTTCATTATAGGTACTGTAATTACCTATAGCATATTTATACATATTATTCGAAAATAATTCGTCTATTATTTCTACATTTAATTTTTTCTTGCATTTTATTAATTCAGGCGAATTTTGTTCAAGTCGGCGAGGCACAGAAAATAATTGTATTTTGAATTGTATTGAGTCTGTCTTTAATGAAATAGCTGAGGTATCAATTCGTTGAATCTTAGGTGTATCAGAAATATTATTTTTCATTGGTTCTAAAGATATAAATGAACGTCGCTCAATAAAATTTTTATAATCAGTAAAAGCATGAGCAATGGCCTTTGCTATTTGGGTTTGACCTTCTAATGATGCCAAATATTTTTCTTCTTCGGGATTGGTAATGTAACCTACTTCAATTAATACGCTGGGCATGGTAGTGCGCCATAATACAAGAAAACCTGCCTGTTTAACACCTCTGTCTATGCGATTTGTTATTTTCTGACCAAATTGTTGTACACGGTTTGCAAATTCTAAACTTTGTGCTAAGTAAGTATTTTGCATCAGGGAGAATATAATAAACGATTCTGTCGAATTCGGATCATATCCTTCGTAATGCAATGAATAATCTTTTTCAAAAGTAATGGCTGCATTTTCTTTCATTGCCACTTCAAGGTTCTTCTCATTAGTGTGTAAGCCCATTGCATAGGTTTCCATACCCGATACTTCGGTTTTTTTATTTGCATTGGCATGTATGGATATAAATAAATCGGCATTATTTTTGTTTGCGATATTAGCCCGTTCGTGTAAAGGTATAAATACATCAGTCGAACGGGTTAAAATAACTTTAACCGACGGATGTTGTTCTTTGATAAATTGTTCAACTTTTAAGGCAATAGCTAGGGTTATATCTTTTTCTTTATGATGTTTTCCCAGTGCACCCGGATCTTCACCCCCATGACCAGCATCTATAACTACAACATTTAGCTTATCGATATCTCCCGCATGAATTTTTGATATAAAAAGGACATGCTTAATAAATAAAATATATGAAATGGAGATAATAATTTTATAATAAAAATTCACGTTGTACTTTTTGTGCATCGACCTTAACAAAAATTAATTAGTTTTGACCGTTTTTTACAATTTTGCAACAAAATTAGTATAAAGTTGATTAAGAAAGGAATAATATTGAATTATCTGAAAAAAAATATTTTAATATTCATTTTAACTACTGAATTATTACCGCTAATGAATGCCCAGAATATGGACAATTCAATAGTGGATACTTTACAGCTTACTTTATCTGATTCAGTTCAACAACAGAGAGTTGATTCTACTGCACTTATGCCAACAACGGTTTCCGAAAGCTCCGATATTCAAGATCCTGTTAAGTACTCAGCTAAAGATTCACTGGTATTTGATATGGAGAATAAAACAGTTCATTTATATGGCGATGCACAGGTTAGTTATCAAAAAATTGAGCTAAAGGCTGCTTATATTTCGTTTAATATGAGTGAGCAGTGGGTTTACGCTTCGGGTTTACCTGACAGTACAGGAAAAACCATTGGAAATCCTGTATTCAAAGAAGGAAGTGATGAGTTTGAATCGAAATGGATTCGTTATAATTTTAAGTCGAAGAAAGGTTTTGTTTATTTTGTAAAGACCAAACAGGGTGAGGGAACACTAATAGGTGATTCTACAAAACGTGGGCCAGATGGAGAAATATTTCTTAAAGGAGCGAGTTACTCCACCTGTGATCTTGACCATCCCCATTTTTATTTACGATTAACTAAGGCTAAGGTTGTACCCAACGATAAGGTAGTTGCCGGTCCGTCGTATCTGGTTGTAGCCGATATTCCTTTTAAAATGATATTTTTACCTTTTGGATACTTTCCCAACACTAAAAAATTTGCCTCAGGAATTTTAATACCCAAATATGGCGAAGATAATTTAAGAGGTATTTCATTACGCGATGGTGGCTATTATTTTGCCATTAGCGATTATATGGATGCTAAAATCACAGGCGAAGTTTATTCAAAAGGTTCATGGGGATTAAATGCCTTAACCAATTATAAGGTACGGTATCGGTTTAGCGGTAATTTCCAATTTGCTTTTAATCAAAATGTTTATTCTGAAAAGGGGCTTCCTGATTATTCAGTTAGGAACGATTACAGTATTCGTTGGTCGCATACCAAAGATCCTAAAGCATCACCTAATACATCTTTTTCGGCTAATGTAAACCTGAGTTCATCGAGTTACGATAAAAGAAATTCATACGATCTTAATGATTATGTTCGAAATACCAAAACATCGAGCATCTCGTTTTCAAGAACTTGGCCAAATACACCTTTTAGCCTGTCGGGAAGTTTAAATCACGAGCAAAATAATTCAACCCGTCAGGTTAATTTAACTCTTCCGCAATTGTCATTTAATATGAATACAGTTTATCCGTTTCGGCGTGAAGATGTAGTAGGCGAATTAAAATGGTACGAAAATATTCAACTCAGTTATAGGTCGCAACTTGAAAATAAGGTTTATACAACTGACTCGTTGTTCTTAACCAAACATACCTTCGATAAGTTAAAAAATGGTTTTAGCCACGAAATTCCTTTAAGCCTGAATATTAAAATTACGCGGTCTATTAATGTTACACCTAGTTTAAACTATAAAGGTGTGGCTTACACCGAATATTCAACGTACCAATGGAATGCTTCAAAGTACAATCCATCGACCAATGCATTGGGTAATGTTGATACAATTACCCATCGGGGATTTATTTATGCGCATTCGTTATATCCAGCTTTCTCAACAGGTTATAGCCCCAAATTATACGGTATGTTTTTATTTCGAAATTCAAAGATTAAAGCCATTCGACATGTCATGTCACCTTCGGTAAGTTTTGGTTTTATTCCTGATATTTCGGACTTTATGCCAAATTATTACTATACTTATTTGTATAATGGAAGAGATTCAAGACGAGTATCTATGTTCGACCAAAATATTTATGGAACTCCTTCACCTCCACCTGGTAAAAGCGCTTCCATTGGTTTTGGATTGCGAAACAACTTTGAAATGAAATATACGGCTTCAACTGATTCCGGCCAGAAGGAGAAAAAAATTACATTGCTCGATAATCTTGATTTTTCCGGAAATTATAACCTTATGGCCGATTCGTTTGCACTTTCGAATATTTCCATGACATCGAGTACTAATTTGTTTAATAACAAACTATCTTTACGTTTCGATGCACAGTTTGATCCGTATAAAATCAATTCGCAAGGGCGAAGAATTAATTCATTTGTCGCTAACGATGGTAAAAAATTGGCTCGCCTGGTTTCTTCTTCTGTTTCTTTTTCAACCAGTTTTAGTTCGTCAGAAATTAAGTCGGGAGGAACAACATCTAAAGATTCGGCCTCAAATAAAAATAATTCCGATGACTATGATATACCCTGGAATTTTAGAATTGAATATAGCCTATCCTATTCAAAACCTGCCTTTAAATCTACCTATATTCAATCTGTTAGATTTGGTGGGGATATTTCACTCACCAAAAAATGGACGATTCGTGTGGAAAGTGGTTACGATATCACCAACAAGCAAATGTCAGTAACTAATATATCAATTATACGCGATTTGCATTGCTGGGAGATGAGTTTAAATGTTATTCCTTTTGGTCAGCGTCAAAGTTATTTCTTTAGTATTAACGCCAAAGCAGCTATTCTTAGAGATTTGAAATACACCAAAAATAACGATGCTTGGAGAGGTCGTGTTGATTAATATGTTATGCATTAATATGTTATGAGCTTTTGGGGCTTCCCTAATTTTTTGGTTGATAAAAAAGTTTAAAATTATATAACAATAAGCCTGAACATTTTATTAACTTTCATGTTTTATTCTGTTAATAAAAAAAAACAAAGAATTAATAACTAAAAATTATAGAATTATGGGAGTATTAGTTGGTAAAAAAGCGCCATCATTTCAGGCGAAGGCAGTTGTTAATGGTCATGAAATAGTAGAAAATTTCAGCCTCGACCAGTATTTAGGCAAGAAGTACGTTTTGTTTTTCTTCTGGCCTGCCGATTTTACATTTGTTTGTCCTACTGAAATCATAGCCTTTCAAGAAAAGATCGATGAGTTTGAAAAACGTAATGTGGCCGTTGTGGGTTGTTCAGTTGATTCGGAATATACTCACTGGGCATGGTTAAATACCGAAAAAAAGGACGGTGGTATTAAAGGTGTTAAATTTCCTTTAGTTTCAGATTTGTCGAAAACAATTTCTGAAAATTATGACGTGCTAGCCGGACATTACGATATTGACGACGATGGTAATGCTGTATTTGAAGGAACACCAATGGCTTATCGTGGTCTTTTCTTTATTGATAAACAAGGTATTGTTCGTCATCAGGTAGTAAACGATATGCCTCTTGGCCGCAGTGTTGATGAAGCTTTACGTATTGTTGATGCATGGCAGTATTTCGAAAAACATGGAGAAGTATGTCCTGCTAACTGGAAACCAGGCGACAAAGCTTTGAAACCTACTCCCGAGGCAATTGCCGAATACCTTAGTTCTAAAAATTAATAATTAGTTACATTTCATATTTTAGCTGCCGATATTTTAAAATTGTCGGCAGCTTTTTGTTTTTGTTAGTTTATTTATTGCTCAATACCATGTACTTTTAATAATTCGTTCCATTCTTTTTGAAACGATTTTTGTTTGTGGATAATTTTCTGATTATCAATATATTCTTTAACCTTGCTTACTTGCGATTGACTTACACTGAAAATAGCAAAAATAGGTTCCCATGAAAATGAACCAGCCTTGTATATCTCTTTATCAATCAATAATTTGCTTTCCTGCAAAACCTCCTCCATAATTAATTCGAAAGTTTTGCTAAGTGATTCTAATGATAATAAAATATGTAAATGTTCGGCCATTCCATTAATCGTTTCAACTTTACATTGCTGATTTTTGAAGCATTCGCGCAAAATACTATAAATTTCACCCTCATTGTCAGGTAAAATAAGCGGTAATTTATTTTGGGTACTTATAATACAGTGTACCCATATTTTTGCATTTGCTTTTATTTTACTCATATAATTTTATGAATTCATACGAATTTTTTACAAAATCCATAAACTTTAAAAGATCAGAAAATTGTATTACAATAGAAGCCGTGTTAATATTAGGATGAAAGCTTATTCTGGTCGAATTCAGTAAATGTTGGTCAAAAAAAACATGCACATGATTTTCGGTATCGTTTATCAAAGCAAATGGGGAAACAGAACCCGGTTGCACGCCTAAGTATTTAAGCATGCGCTGCTCTGACGCAAAGCTTAACTTTCCTTGTTTTAAACGTTTTTCAAGCTCGTGAATAGAGAGTTGATGCCGATGATCAAATACTACTAAATAGTGTTTATCACCTTTGTGGTTTCGAAAAAAAAGATTTTTACAATGAGTTGCTTCAATGTCTTTCCAGTATTTTTTTGCCTCTTCAATGGTTGGTGCTGGAGGATGCTCGTAATAATCAAATTTGATGTTTAATAATTGTAATGTTTTATAAAGTTCTTTCTGTCCCCGGTATGTTTGTATAGTACTCTCACTCTCCATTTTAAATTAAAAAATTAGGAATCATGTAAAAATTTTTTTACAACATCAATTAATTGTTGAGGTTCTATTGGTTTCAAAATAAAATCATTGCACCCAATTTCTTGACTTTTTTTCATATATGAGTCAAAAGCATATGCCGTTTGGATTACAATAGGTATTGTAGGATTTATTGACCGAATGATTTCTGATGCTTGTATACCACTATAATCGGGTAGTTGAATATCCATTAAAATTAAATCAATTTTGACATTTTTACGGATAAGTTCAATTGCCTTTCCTGCTGTTTGGGTATGAATAATTTCGACTTTTGTATCTGCTAATACTTCTTTAATCAGTTGAAAGCATACATAGTCATCTTCTACCACCAGTACTGTTTTGTCATTGAAATTATCAATAATATTATTCATTGGATTTAAGGGTTTTAAAGTTACTAAGTTATAAAAATTTAGTTAAATCGTCTAATGAAATTCTTCCTTCGTAAATGGCTTTACCAATGATTACTCCGTAAATGTCAGCATTATTAAGTTCTTCTATTTCGTGTAAATAGGTAATTCCTCCACTGGCAATGATGTTTAATTTTCGAAAATCGTGGTTGAGGCGCTTATAAAGTTCAATTGACGAACCCTGTAACATTCCATCCTTGCTAATATCGGTACAAAGAACATATTCAATTCCTTTATTTTCATACTCAGTTAAAAAATCGTCGAGATTAATATCAGTAATTCTTTGCCAGCCACCGATGGCTATTTTTTCGTCTTTAATGTCGGCAGCCAAAATGAACTTTTCTGCACCATATTCCTCAATCCATTCAAAAAACATTTCTTTATTCAATACTGCCAGACTCCCAATAGTGGCCTGTATGGCTCCATTTTCAAATACCAACTCCAGGTCTTCTTTTGTTTTTATACCGCCTCCAAAGTCTATTTCGAGCTTGGTTTTTGAGGATATCCGGTCTAAAACTTTTACATTCACTACATGACCGGCTTTCGCACCATCCAGATCCACCAGATGAAGTTTTTTAATTCCAATGTCTTCAAAAGCTTTTGCAACTTCAAGTGGGTCGTCGTTGTAAATTTTTTTCTGTGAATAATCGCCTTGCGATAATCGCACACATTTTCCTTCAATAATATCAATTGCTGGAATAATATTAATCATATCCCTTTTCTTTTCAAGTTTTTTCAATAAAATTTTTTAATATTTTTTCACCCACTGATCCGCTTTTTTCAGGATGAAACTGGGTAGCGTAAAAGTTATCTTTATGTAATGCAGCACTAAATGGCTGTATATAATTTGTTGTAGCAATTGTATGTTCACTTAACTCGGCATAATAACTATGTACAAAGTACACAAATTGGTTTTCGAGGGTTGTGTCAAATAGTTTTGATTTAAGGTTGTAAATGGTATTCCATCCCATATGAGGAACTTTGAGTTTGGGTTCAAATCGTTTTACTTTTTCGGAAAAAATACCCAAACAGGGTGTATTATCTTCTTCTGAATATGAACACATGAGTTGTAAACCCAGACAAATTCCTAATACAGGTTGTTTAAGCTGTTTAATAACTTCATCAAGTTTTTTTTCTTTTAAGTATTGCATGGTAACACCAGCCGAGCCTACACCAGGAAAAATTACTTTGTCGGCTTTTGCAATTGTTTCGGGATTATCGGTTACAATACAGCTAATGCCTAATCGTTGTAGTGCAAATTCGACCGACATAATGTTCCCTGCATTGTACTTAATTATAGCCACTTTCATATTTATTAAATTCTTCAGGTTCACAAATTTTTAATCGAATACTACCGTTTTATTATTATACACTAGAATTCGATGTTGTAAATGGTAACGTACAGCACGCGAAAGTACAATTTTTTCTAAATCTTTGCCTTTCTGAATAAAGTCTTCAATACTGTCTTCGTGATTTACTCTTATTACATCCTGTTCAATAATTGGCCCTTCGTCGAGCTCTTCGGTTACATAATGGCTGGTGGCTCCAATTATTTTTACACCACGTTTATAAGCCGAATGATATGGTTTTGCACCTGGAAAAGCGGGTAAAAAGCTATGATGAATATTGATAATTTTATTAGGATAAGCATGAATAAATTTATCGGAAAGAATTTGCATATATCGCGCTAAAACAATTAAATGTATATCATTTTTGGCCAGTAACTCAAGTTCTTTATTCTCTTGCGAATTTTTGTTATCGGGTGTAATTGGAAAGTAATAAAAGGGCACTTCAAATGCGCGACAGGCTTCTTCCATTTCAAGATGATTGCTTATAATGACGGGTATCTCAACAAAAAATTCACCTGATTTATACCGTGCCAACAAATCATATAGGCAATGTGAAAGCCTGGATACAAAAATAGCCATTCGGTGTTTATATCCCGTAAAATATAGGTTCCATGAAATATTTTCATAGATAGGAGCAATATGTTGAGCGAAGTAATTACTAATTTCGGAACGGGGTATTCGAAAATTAGTTAAGTCCCATTCCAGCCGCATGCAAAATATACCTTCCTCTTTATCGACATGCTGGCGAAGTTCAATAATGTTTCCTTCGTTTTGACTCAAGAAATTAGTGATATGAGCAACAATACCTGCTTTATCTTTGCAATGCATCAGTAAAATTGCATGTTGTTGGGTTGCATTCATACTTCTGGTATTTTAAATCATACCTTTTGTCGATGGTATTTCTGAATTACACGGATCTCGTCGAATAGCCATTTTTATAGCTCTTGCAAATGCTTTAAATATGGCCTCTATTTTATGATGTTCGTTATTGCCCTCAGCCTTAATATTTAAATTGCAGCGAGCAGCATCGGCAAATGATTTAAAGAAATGATAAAACATTTCGGTAGGTACATCACCTATTTTTTCTCTTTTAAATTCAACTTCCCATACTAACCATGGTCTTCCACCAAAGTCAATTGCTACTTGTGCAAGTGAGTCGTCCATTGGTAAACAAAATCCATATCGTTCCATGCCTGCTTTGTTGCCGATAGCTTTATTAAAGGCTTCACCAAGCGTGAGTGCAGTATCTTCAATGGTATGGTGCTCATCCACTTCAATATCGCCATTGGCTTCAATAGCTAAATCTATTCCCGCATGTCTCCCTATCTGGGATAACATATGATCAAAAAATTTTAATCCTGTATCAATATCTGTTATTCCACGTCCATCGAGGTTAATTCGAATATTTACATCGGTCTCGTTAGTTTTTCTTCTATGCGAAACAATTCTTTCGGGAAGAGCAAGGAATCCATAAATTTCTTCCCAATCTTCTGTTATTAAGACACATGTACTATCTAAGCCTTTATCTTTTAGTTCTTCACCCATTATTTCTGGGCCTATTAAAATAGCCTTGCACCCAAGGTTTTTGGCAAGTTGGACATCGGTAATCCTGTCGCCAATGACATAACTTTCGGCTAAATTATAATTACCTTTCATATAATTAGTTAGCATGGCAGTGCCAGGCTTTCGAGTGGGTTTCTTTTCTTCAGGATAGGATCGGTCAACAAAAATGGCGTCGAATGTAATTTCTTCTCCCTCTAAAATTTGCAGCATTTTTTGTTGAACCTTTAAAAAGTTTTCTTCGGGGTATACAGCTGTACCTAACCCATCCTGATTTGTTACCATTACTAACTCAAAATCGAGATTCTTCTTGATTAAATATAATGACCGAATAACCTTGGGTAAAAATTCAAGCTGTTCAAGTGTGTCGACTTGTTCTGTATCTTTGGGTTCAACTATTAAAGTTCCGTCGCGATCGATAAATAATACTTTTTTTTTCATTTTAGTAAAATTAGTATGGGCGGGTTTAAAAAGTTACTACAACTAACTTTAAGTTATGTATTTGTTTATTCTAAAATTACAGTTTTACCTTGATGCATATTCTTCAAGTGCTTCAATTAATTTCTCGTTTTCGGTATGGGTTCCAATTGTAATTCGCAGGCAGTTGTTACATAATGTAACATTTGACCGGTTTCGAACTATTATTTTTTGCTCAATCAGATAATTATATGTTCTGGAAGCATCAGTAACTTTAACCAGCACAAAGTTAGCATCGGTAGGATATACTTTTTCAACTATTCTGAGTTTTTTTAATTTTTCAATTAGCCATTCACGGTTTATTAAAATGGTTTGAACCCATTGCTTTTTTTGCTCTTCATTATCAAGGGCTTTATCAGCAAATTGTTGGGTAAGAAGATTAATATTATAAGGATATTTTATTTTATTCATAATATCAATAATAGCAGGGTTAGCAAAAGCCATCCCTAATCGGATGGAAGCAAGTCCCCAGGCTTTTGAAAAGGTCTGCAAAATAATAAGGTTAGGAAAATCTGCTAGCTTTTTTAAGTAACCTTCGTGACTTGAAAAGTCAATATAAGCTTCATCTAATACCACCAGTCCTGAAAAATTTTGAAGAATAATGTTTATCTCATTCTCGTTCAGATAATTACCAGTTGGGTTATTTGGCGAACACAAAAAAACTATTTTTGTATGTTCATTGCAGGCAGCTAAAACTTTTTGGCTTTCGAGTTCAAAGTTTTCGGTAAGTGATACAGCCTTATATGTTACATGGTTAATATCGGCAGCTACTTTATACATACCATAAGTGGGGTCTATGGCTACCACATTATCAATACCGGGTTCACAACTTGCCCGAATAATCAAATCAATGGGTTCGTCGCTACCATTACCTAAAAATATAGTACCAGGCGGTACATTTTTAATGGTAGCAATTTTATTTTTTAATTGACGTTGCAAGGGATCGGGATATCTGTTGTAAGGCGAGTTAAATGGATTTTCGTTTGCATCGAGAAAAATATCGGCTTCGCCCTGAAATTCATCACGAGCGCTTGAATAGGGTTTAAGTTGTAATATATTCTGACGAAATATTTTATCCAAGTTTATCATTACAGTATTTATTAATTATATGATTAAGGCGAAGTGTTACAGCATTTTTATGTGCGATTAATTCTTCGGTTTCGGCCATTTTTTCAATAGCTGGTCCTATATTGAACAAACCATAATCAGAGATATGTTGAAATGTTATTTTCTTTACAAAGCTATCGAGACTCACGCCACCAAAAATTTTAGCATATCCATGGGTTGGGAGGGTGTGGTTTGTTCCCGAGGCGTAATCGCCAGCGCTTTCAGGTGTTAAGTGTCCCAGAAAAACCGAACCAGCATTAATCACTTTATCGGCCATTTCATTAGCATTTTGGGTGGCAATAATCAGGTGTTCTGGAGCGTACTCATTTATTAAATCCATTATCTCCTGATCAGATTTAACCACAATTAATTTGCTGTTTTTAAGAGCCTTTGCTGCAATCTCTTTGCGTGGCAGTTCTTTTAATTGTTTTTCAACTTCTTTTTCAATGTTGGGTAAAATATTTTCGAAGCGAGTTACAAGCATTACCTGACTATCGGGGCCATGTTCGGCTTGCGATAATAAATCGGATGCCACAAATGACGGATTACAGGAATCGTCAGCTATTATGGCTACTTCCGATGGTCCTGCAGGCATATCAATAGCTACACCATAGCGAGTAACTATTTGTTTGGCCATGGTAACATAGGAATTTCCGGGACCAAAAATTTTATAAACTTTAGGAATAGTTTCGGTACCAAAAGCCATGGATGCAATTGCTTGAGCTCCCCCCACTTTGTAAATATTTTCTATCCCTATCAATTGGGCTGTGTATAAAATTGATGCATGTATTTTTCCATCTTTGGCAGGTGGAGTACACAAAATAATTTCTTTACAACCTGCAAGCATAGCAGGTATTCCTAGCATGAGTACTGTTGAAAACAAAGGTGCTGAACCTCCGGGTATGTATAATCCAACTTTTTCAATTGCTACACTTTTTTGCCAACATTTAACTCCCGGGGTTGTTTCTATGACCTTAGTTTGTAATTTTTGATGCGTATGAAATTTTTCAATGTTTTGTTTAGCTAATAAAACAGCTTTTCGGAATTTTTCGTCAACATAGTTGCGTGCTTCCTCAATTTCGTCAAGGCTGACTTTGAGCTGGTCAAGGTCAACTCCATCGAAAAGTTTACTGTATTTTATCAGCGCACTGTCGCCATTTTCCCTGACGTCGTTAATAATGTCCGTAACCTTTTGCTCAATTTCGCTTAAATTAATATCTGGCCGTTTTAAAATTTCGTTCCATTCATTCCGATCGGGATAGATAATTTTTTTCATACGCAATTACATTTGAATTGAGGATTCTACATGTTAAAAGTTTATACAATCATTTTTTCAATGGGAATAACCAGAATTCCCTGTGCACCTTTTTCTTGTAATTTATCAATAATATTCCAGAAATCTTTTTCAGGAATTACTGAATGAAGCGAGCTCCATCCTTCCTTAGCTAATGGAACAATTGATGGACTTTTCATTCCGGGGATAATATCGATAATTTCTTTTAATTTGTCGTTTGGGGCATTTAATAATATGTATTTATGTTTTCTGGCTTTTTGTACACTTCGTATTCTAAAAAGTAAATCGTTCAAAATTTTTTGTTTTTCAGCTGTTAGTTGCGGATGAGCAATCAGAATTGCTTCCGATTTCATTACCACTTCAACCTCTTTAAGGTTATTACTGAATAAAGTACTTCCAGAGCTTACAATATCAAAAATGGCATCGGCTAATCCAATACCTGGTGCAATTTCAACTGAACCACTAATTTCATGAATTTCGGCATTTATTTTATTCTCTTTTAAAAATTTGCTGAGAATAACAGGATAGGTGGTTGCTATTTTTTTATTCTGAAAATATGATAATCCGGTGTAATCGACTGTTTTTGGAATAGCCAGCGATAACCGACATTTCGAGAATCCCAAACGTTCAATTAGTGCCACTGGCTTTTGTTTTTCAGCGTATACATTTTCGCCTACTATTCCTGTATCAGCTACCCCATCGGCAACATACTGAGGTATATCGTCATCGCGTAAAAAAAGAACTTCAACGGGAAAGTCGGGTGAGCTGACTAAAAGCCGACCAGTTCCTGCATCGAGAGTCACACCACATTCGTTAAACAATTCGATCGATTTTTCACTAAGTCGACCCGATTTTTGTATGGCTATCCTTAATTTTTCCATTTGTTTTTGCGTTTTTTGTTTTATTCAAAATTCTAAATTTTTTTAATATCTTTTGTTGTGCTTATTAATAAAAATTTAAACTAAAAAAGGTTTGCAGAATTTTGCAAACCTTTTAAATTATATGGTATAGCATTATCTGCAATTATCAACATTTATTTTTATGATGATGATTTACTGCTAAATTATATTGCCTGATCCTATACATATCTTTTCTTTAATTTTATTTGCTGCAATAATAGCTATTTTTTTTGAAATTTACTTATCCTAAAAATAAATATTACAACTCACTTGGTTCTTTCATAGCTCTAAAGCCTTCTCCCAATACTTCATTGGTGTCGATAATGGTTACAAAAGCGGTTGGATCAATTTTTTTTAATTCTTCTTTCAAAACAAACGCCTCACGGCGCGACATATTTGAGAATATTATTTTTCTTTCTTTATCGGAATACATCCCTTCTGCACGAATGAGCGTGGCACCTCGTCCAATATCGAACAAAATGAATTTTTTTATTTCATCGTATTTATCGGAAATTATCAGTACTGTTTTGTTGTAATTGATTCCTTCGAGTGTCAGATCAATTACTTTTCCTGAAATGTAAATAACTATCCACGAGTATAAAGGTATTTTCCAGTCCTGAAAAACAGCCAGACCAATCAGAACAATGGTAGAATCAACATATATCAACAGTTGTCCTAAAGGTAAATGCGTATATTTACCTAAAATCATAGCTATTATATCAGAACCTCCTGATGTAGCCTTGGTCCGAAAAACTATGCCAAGGCCAAATCCTATTAGCACACCACCAAATATGGCCGATAACAGTCCTTCATTCTCAACCAGCGGTCGGTTTCCCCAGAGAGCTGTTAAAAAGTCGATAAAAAATGATGATAAGAAAAATCCAACAATTGTTTTTACACCAAATCGAGGGCCTAAGATTTTAATGCCTAAAATGGTTAATGGAATATTCATAAGCAAACCCATGGTACCAATAGGTAAGCCATCGGGGGCAAAGCTAAATAAACCTTTGGTTGTGTAGTGAATAACAATGGATATACCATAAACTCCTCCCGGTACTATTTTGTAAGGTGTTATAAAAAACACAAAACCAGCTGCTAAAATAAATGTACCTATTATAATTTGCAGGTACATTTTAAACCATTCTCGGGTAAAAAGTTTTTCGGTTACTATAAATTTAATCATTTGCTTCGGATTGTTAAATTGTTATTCTTTAATTTCCGAGAATTATATAGATTACACTTAAATCCATCGGACATAATTAAAGTCCTGTCGGTGAGGCAGTTCTGGATGTTTTGGGAATATTCGAATACCGAATTCAAATACACCTGGCTTTTTAGGTGTTAGTTCTGTTTTATAATAGGCTAAATTATCCTCATTCTTAACCAGTTCAAATTCCTGGGTTAATGAAATTCTGGGAATGTTATTTTCGCCTACCAGATCAGCAATAACAAGTTCAACTCCAATGTCTTCAGGGGATAATTCATTTAGGTCGAGAATTACTTCGGCACTATAACTATTACCCAATTCGACTGCTTCGCGACTGACATCGGGATGTTTGATACTTACTACGTCGATGCTTTCCCAGCTGCTACGAACTTTCTTCTTCCATCGTGCAAGTTCTTTTGCAAGGAGATAGTCATCTTTTCGCATTTTAAGGGTACGCTGATAAAGAGGCAGGTAATATTGTTCCTCGTAGTCCTTAAGTTGGCGACTCATGGTAAAATGCGAAGCTACTTTTTCAATCGAATTTTTGATGTAGTTGATCCAGCCTGTGGGTAGTCCCTGGTCGTCACGGAAATAGAATAGAGGAGCTATTTCGTTTTCTATTAAGCTATAAATTGTTTCTGCATCAAGCTGGTCTTGATATTCATTTTTTTCGTAGGTAATTTCTTCTGGTAGAGCCCATCCGGCACCTTCTACATAACCTTCGGCCCACCAACCATCACGTACGCTGAAATGAAGTACTCCATTCATTACTGCTTTTTCGCCACTGGTTCCCGATGCTTCGAGCGGTCGGGTAGGTGTATTTAACCAGATATCAACCCCCTGAAGCATAAGTTTTGCCAGCTTCATTTCATAGTTAGGAAGAAATATAATTTTACCTAAAAACTCAGGTCTTTTACTAATTTCAACAATTTTTTTAATTAAATCCTGACCTGCTTTGTCATTAGGGTGAGCTTTTCCGGCAAACAAAAACTGAACTGGCATTTGTGGGTTGTTCACAATACGTTCGAGGCGGGCCAGATCGGTAAATAACAAATGAGCTCTTTTGTATGTTGCAAATCGTCGAGCAAATCCAATGGTAAGAGTATGTTTGTTCAGACGTTCCGACATTTCAATAGCAAGCTTTGGATTTTCGAGTCTACGAATACTTGCGTTTTTTAAATGTTCTTTTACATATTCAATTAATATTTGCCGTTGATTATTACGAATTTTCCATATTACAGCATCAGGTACTGTATGTATTTTACTCCATGTTTCATAGTTTGTTTGATTTGAAAAGAATTCTTTACCAAATACTTCTTCATATAGTTGCATCCACGGCCGGGCAGTCCATGTAGGTAAGTGTACGCCGTTAGTAACATAACCTAAATGAAGTTCTTCGGCAGCGTATCCTTTGTATAGCTCATGAAAAATATCTTTACTTACTTTGCTGTGAAGTCGACTAACTGCGTTAGTTTCTTGTGATAAATTGGCAGCCAGAAAGCTCATTGAAAATTTTTCGGACGGATCCTCGGGATTAGCTTTACCCAGTGCCATAAATTGTTGCCACGAAATTTTAAGTCGTTGAGGGTAATGACCTAAATAGGTGCGCATCATATCTTCGCTAAATAGGTCGTGTCCAGCAGGAACAGGTGTATGTGTGGTAAATAGCTGTGATGCACGAACTATTTCAATAGCTTCTCCAAAGGTTAGGTTTTCCTGATTTATGTATTTGCGTAATCTTTCTAATCCAATAAATGCCGCATGGCCTTCGTTGCAGTGAAAAATATCGCACTGAATACCCATGGTATCAAGTGCCCGAATGCCACCAATACCAAGTAGTATTTCCTGACGAATACGATTATCCCAATCGCCGCCATATAAGTTATAAGTAATGCTTCGGTCCTGTTCAGAGTTATCTTCAAAATCTGTATCCAATAAGTAGAGGGGAACACGTCCTACCTGTACTTTCCAGATACGTGCGTGTACCGATCGACCTGGAAGGTTAATATGTATGGTATACCATTTCCCATTTTGATCACGAGCAGGTTGAGCTACTGTTTTTGAAAATGTTTGTGATTCGTATTGTGCTATTTGATCGCCATGTTCTGAAATAACTTGTTTAAAATATCCATACCGATATAATAATCCAATACCTACAATGTCGCAGCACGAATCGCTGGCTTCTTTTAAATAATCGCCCGCTAATATACCCAGACCCCCTGAATAAATTTTTAAAGAATCGTGTAGTCCATATTCCATTGAAAAATAAGCTACTTTGGGTCCTTTTCGCATAGGTTGCTGCATATATTCTAAAAATCGACCATATACCGAATCAAGTCGTTTAAGAAATTCATTATCTTTTGATAATTGGACATAACGTTCGTACGAAATTTTATCGAGAAAAACTATTGGATTTTCTTCACTCTCAACCCATAATTCCGGATCAATGGAACGAAACAAATCAATAGCATCATGATTCCAACACCACCATAAATTCTTTGATATTTCTTCTAAGGCATGAAGTTTTTCAGGTATATGTTTCTGTACTAATAATCTTTTCCAATTTGGATAGTTAGCTACACAAAACTTTTCAATTGGTGTAAGCGTATCGACTTTTTCGGTTTCGACCAAAATACCAGCACGTTCAATAACTTTTTGGATAGCTATCTGGTATGCTTTATAATAGTATTGAATTAAATTAGTCCATAAGGCTCCTTGTGAAATCTGATGAGCTTTTTGTCGTGCTTCTTTTAATTGTTCATTGCTAAGTTTGGTGAAATGAAGTATATATTCAGCAATTTTAGCAATTACTTCCTGATCGTTTGAATCGTTTCGGTCAATGATGGTCACACTGGGTGAGACATTTCCATATTGTTTTCTTACCCATAATGCAAAACCAGCTAAACTTGTGGTTATGGTTGGTATTTTGAATGCAATACTTTCCAATGGGGTATATCCCCAGGGTTCGTAATATGAGGGGAATATTGTTAAATCAAATCCAATAAGAAGTTTATAATAAGGAATATTAAAAATACCATCATCGCCATTTAAATAAGAGGGTACGTATACAATTTTTACTTTGTTGCCAAGTTTATCGGCAGTTAATTCATTTTTTTGTATACTTTGTAATATGCTATCATGCTCGGGGTAGTGTAGGTTATGGGTAAGCAGGCATTTTTCACAATTCATATGTTGCTGCTCTTTGTTTAAAGCACTTAACAAGTCTTTACGAGGGCCATAATGACCAGCAGGAACCAGTATAAAAACATATACATTTTTCTTGAGTTCATTATTTTTATTAAGTATTCCCAATGCATCAATCAACACATCAATACCTTTGTTATGAAACTCATAACGTCCCGAAGTAGCAATAAATATATCCTCATCAGAAATTTGTCTATTATACATGGTAGAAACCACTTCTGAAAGTTTTGCCCGTGCAACATTTCTTTCTTTTTCAAAATTTTGTTCATCGGGTACAAATGTATTTTCGAATCCATTGGGTGTAATCACATCAACAGACTTTCCAAGGAAAACCTCACACTCAGAATTGGTAATTTCACTCACAGTAGTGAAACAGTCGGCTTGCTGAGCAGAAATTTTTTCAAGCGATTGTTTAGCTATTACGTTAAATTCAGCCGCTTTTGCCTCGGGATTATATGATTTAAGATTTCCGTATAAAGGCTGATGATTTCCAGCAATGGCCCGGCCTAATACTGTGGCATGGGTTGTAAAAACCGTTGCAACCTGTGGTGTATTTAATTTTAAATAAAGCAAACCTCCACCGGTCATCCACTCGTGAAAGTGAGCTGTTACTTTATCACGAATACTCAGATTAAATTTAGTGAAGCTTTCTATTACCCTACCAGCCGCATAACCAAAAAGGCATGGTTCTACATAATCCCATTGGCCAGAAATGGAATCAAGCTTAAATGCTTCCCAGAATTTCGAAAGAATTTGATCTTTCTGCGAAAAAAATGGTGTGAAGTCAATTAAAATAGCAATAGGATTGCCGCTTATTTTCCAATGACCAATTTTGATATGTAAACCTTCATCAGCTGCTTTGTCTCGCCAGAGCTTAAATAGTTTTTTATCTTCTTCAAATTCAGGATTAAAGGCTCCATCGCGATAAACATCAGGTCCTATTAATATATAATTGTTGCCAAGTTCGTTTACTAATGTTTTAGCTTTTGTTGAAATTACAGTGTATATTCCGCCAACTTTGTTACACACTTCCCAGCTAACTTCAAATAAATAATCTGGAGTTTTTATTTCTTCAATCATATTTTTATTCTTTTACTAATCATTTTTTTTGCAAATATCATTATTTTAACTATTCTTCACAACCGAATAGTTATCCTTTTAGGTTATGGAATTATAATTTTAAAGCAATCAATTATGCTTGTTGAAATGCTTTTAAAGTATTATACAAAATAAATTGTTTAAATTTCAAACTTTATCTTATACTCTAAAATTAATTATGTTTTGTAAAATTAGGTTATTTTATTTTTTACTTGTTGCTTTACTCGTTCTTTTGGTTGTTTCTGTTTTTTTTGCTCTATTTTCTTTTATGCTTTTTGTTCTGGAACTTGTTTCGGCTTTCTTTTTTGTACTTTTCTTTGGTTTAATTATTTCAGGTTCATCTGAAGTGGTTATTAATGCTGATGATTTTGTTTTTTTAGTTCTTTTTGTGGTTGGATTTTTGGTTTCATTTTTGTTCATATCACCAGTTATCTCTATTTTGGGACGATTAAGGCGTTCGTTGACTCTAATTTCAAAGTCACTCAAAATATTCATATAGTTAATAAATGCTTCGTATGGGGAATTATATGGGTTAAAGTATGAGTGTAGTGTTCCATGAATAAAAAATTTAGTACTCATGTAGTAAAAATGGTCACTACTTTGTAAGTATTTCCAGTCGGTTAAAATATCCTGATCGTTGATTTGAATTACTTTTTCGCGAAGGGAGTAGAGTTTGTTAAAAGCCTCTTGTTGTAACTCATTACCCAGCCATGCTGATACGTCTCTTTCTTCGTCGGCCCAGGAAATAGGATATAAAATGGAAAGAGGGGCAACGGGCTGAAAGCGTTCAATTACATCGGAAGGATTACTGAAACTTAAAGTGTTTGTTTTAAAAACTTCTTTTGGGAAAGCTTTTAAAAACTCAAATATACCCGATTCTTTTGGCTGAATATTTCCAAAAGTGTCGTAATTGATAAACAAGTTTAAAGTATCTTCTTTTGAATCTAAAGCTTTTATCCAGCCAACAAATTTTTCAGCAGTAAGTGGAAATTGATCCCAGCTGCGGTCCGAAAAACGAAATGCAATATCATCGCTTAGTCGTGAATTCTTTAACAACAATTTTAATCTGGGATTACTGGCACTATAATACACATAGTTAGGACTTTTCCATCCCAGAATATGTTTAGCCCCCTCGGTTATGACTGCTTTAAAGCCCATTTCTTCAATCCAACTGCCAATTTCATTGCTATATATTAATTCAGTGTTACGAAAAATGGTTGGTTTTTTACCGAATAATTTTTCTATTTTCTCGTCGTGCAAACGGACCTGGTTTATAAATTCGTCTTTGTTAATTAGCGATGCCAGTGTATGGGAATATGTTTCGCTTAAAATTTCGACACAGCCTGTATTAACTAATTTCTGAAAACTTTCTAATACATCAGGTGCGTATAACTCAAATTGATCGAGAACTGTTCCGCTAAATGAAAAAGCAACTTTAAACCTACAACCGTATTCTTTAATAAGGTCCAATAAAATTTTATTGGCCGGTATATAACTTTTTGAAGCTACTTTACGCAAAAGGCTTTCATTTGAATAATCGTCGTAATAATAATGTTCGTTTCCTATCTCAAAAAATCTATATCTTCTAAATCTAAAAGGCTGGTGTACTTGAAAATATAAGCATATGGTTTTCATCCTTCAATAATTTTGATGGTTAACATTTTAATTGAATAAGCTATAATAAATATTTCTTACCTGTTCAGCAGAGGTTTCCCATTTTAGTTTTTCAACCTCTTGTTTGCCATATTTCTTAAACATGGTCGACAGCGCAGGGTAATTGAGTATGCCATATATTGCATCGGCCATAGCATCTACATCCCAGAAATCAATTTTTATGGCATGATTTAATACTTCAGCTACTCCCGATTGTTTTGAGATAATTACCGGGACATTTGATTGAATAGCTTCAAGTGGTGAAATTCCAAAAGGTTCCGATATGGAGGGCATTACATATACGTCGCTAATTGAGTACATCCGATAAACATCGTCGCCCGATAAAAATCCAGTAAAATGAAAACGATTAGCTATTCCAAGTCTGGCAACACGTAATACCATTTTGTTCATCATATCACCGCTACCAGCCATCACAAATCTGACATTTTCCATTTTTTTAAGTACTTTGTTAGCTGCTTCAATGAAATATTCTGGGCCTTTCTGCATGGTGATACGGCCTAAAAAGGTAACTATTTTATCAGTGATTCCCCTGCGAATATTTATTTTTTCAGCTTCATCAAGTGGTTCCACGGCATTATATACAGTAATTACTTTTTCGGGCGGTATACCATATTTGTGAATGACAATGTCTCGAGTCCAATTGCTTACAGTAATAACTCTGTCGGCTGCCTCCATTCCCATTTTTTCGATTTCATACACACGTGGGTTTACGTTTCCACCACTACGATCAAAGTCGGTAGCATGTACATGCACTACTAATGGTTTACCTGAAATTTGTTTGGCAGCTATACCAGCAGGGTAAGTTAACCAATCGTGTGCATGAATAATGTCGAATTCATAATCACATGCTAATGCTGCAGCAACGACTGCATAATTATTAATTTCTTCAAATAAGTTACTTCCATATCCACCCCGAAACGAAAACTTTCCTTCAAAGCTTTCGGATATAACATGTCGGTAATTTCTGTTTTCGTATTTTTTTATTAGTCGATAATATTCTTCTTCCCCTGAATAGGGTACTAAAAGTGAGTCAACTTCAATTAAACTGAGTTCTTTTTGAAATCCTTTTTCACGGATTCGGCGTTGATTTACGTAAACATCTGAAGCTCCAATAATTCGAGCTGTACTGGTATCTTCATCGCCAAAGGCTCTGGGAACGACAAATAGTACTTCCATATCGGCAAACTTCGACATGCCTTTAGTTAGTCCGTAACAGGCAGTACCAAGTCCTCCAGAAATATGAGGAGGAAATTCCCAACCAAACATTAATATTTTCATTGGTGTTGAGTTTTAATTAAGGTTTTAAGTTAAAATTTCTGATTTTCAGAATCATCGATTAATTTACCGATGTAAAGTAATGCGCCTACACTCCATGCTTGAGAAATAGCTCCACGAGGTTGATGAGGCGGATCGCCATCAAAAATTTCGCCAATGGTACCAATCCCGTATTCGTTAAGTACTGGTTCAAACCCCTGATAGATAGATTTTACCAGTGGCAATCCGGCTTTTTTATTTAATTTTAGATAAGCCGTACAGAATGGTTGTAATAACCATGGCCACACTGTTCCATTGTGGTAAGCTCTGTCTCGCGTAGGCTGATCACCTTCATATATTGGCTTATAATCGGGATGATTTGGGCTAAGTGTTCGAAGACCATAAGGTGTTAATAATTCGTTTTTTACGACTTCCAATACGCGTTGCTTTATATCGTTATCAATAGGACTAAAATCAAGAGCTGCAGCAATTACTTGATTGGGCCGCACATCCCAGTTTTTGTGTTCGTTATCAACATAATCGGCAAGATAACCTTTTTCTTCGTCCCAGAATGTTTC
>FQKF010072627.1_pt1 | contig 26212 bp, 21 predicted proteins | sample 1504521 | NCBI WGS metagenome assembly FQKF01 (sample SAMEA4475357, study PRJEB15587) | soil metagenome | biome: Soil; feature: Field | place: India | collected 2015-03-11 | depth 0 m
TTTTCTAATACCGAAACTACTAATTCAAGCGCATTTAATAGCTTTCGCGCATCTCCACCTGAAACTCGAAATAGTGCTTCTGTCTCAGCTAGCTTTATAGGTAATTGTTTTAATATAAAATCGTTTTGTAAAGCCCGTTTTAATATAATTTCGAGGTGTTGATTATTTAATGGTTGGAGTATATAAGTCTGGCAGCGAGATAGAAGAGGCGCAATAACTTCAAACGACGGATTTTCAGTAGTGGCACCTATGAGGGTTATAATTCCTTTTTCAACTGCCGATAATAAACTATCTTGTTGAGATTTGCTAAATCGATGTATTTCATCAATAAAAAGAATTGGCGAAGGCGATGTAAAAAACTTTTGCGATTGTGCCTTCTCAATTGTTTCGCGTACCTCTTTTACTCCAGAATGTACCGCACTTAAAGTAAAAATTTTACGATTCATTACATGAGCAATTAGCATGGCCAATGTGGTTTTACCTACACCTGGTGGTCCCCACAAAATAATAGATGGTAAAATTCCGGTTTCTATCATTTTACGTATGGGGCCTTGTTCTCCAGTTAAATGTTCCTGGCCAATATAATCTTCTAATGTCCTGGGTCGCAAACGTTCTGCCAGAGGCTCATTACTGTATAGCATATCATTTTTAATTAGTAACTAGCAAAGTTAGTATAAAAACTATCAAGCTTTCAATTTGTTATTTTCTACATTAAATTCATAAATCATGTTGTTTGAAAATTTATTCATTTGTATTAAAACGTGTTAATTTAAATAAATTTTAATATATTAGAGCCAATTTAATTTGCTGGTTTTGATTTAAATAATTTGTAAAATGAAAATAATAAATATTGAAAAATTATTTTGAAACAATTAAATTTATTGATAAATTCGAAACGTAATTTCAAAAAGCTTTAAAACCATAATTGATATATGGGAACAACATACAATTTGGCATATCTTGAAGAACTTGCAGCTGGTGACAATAGTTTTTTGCAGTCGATGATTGATGATTTTGTCACTCAAACTCCGACTACTTTAATGCATATTCATGAAGCTATTGACAATGTAAATTATGAAGAGATATACAGGTTAGTACATCGGTTTATTCCTACAATTGAATATATGGGAGCTAATGCCATTCAATCTCAATTTCGAGAAATTGAACAACTCTCAAAAACAAAAAACAATATAGAAGAGATAAAAAATATTTTTCTTCATGCAAAAGAAAATACTTTTGCTTTAATTGAGCTATTAAAAAATGACTTTGTTAATAAAAAAATATAAATAATTAATTAAACACCACTAAACACAAACAACAGATGGTCATAGGTTAGCTGTAAACTTGTTGACCATCAATATTTAAAACACTAAAACAATGAAAGTACTTATAGTAGAAGACGATAACATGACCCGTAAAGCCTTAGAGCATAGGATGAAACTCGATGGCTATGATGTATTTTCTGCCATTGATGGCAAACAGGCCGTTGAAATATTAAAAAACGGTTCAATGGATTTGCTTCTAACCGATTTACATATGCCTAATTACAGTGGGCTCGATTTAATTCGTTTTGTCAGAAACGAACTAAAATCGAATATTCCTATAATTATGGTTACTCGTGTTGGCCTTGAAGAAACGGTACTAACTGCTTTTGAAATCGGTGCTGACGATTATATTACTAAACCATTTAGTCCCGAAGAGTTATCGTTACGTGTAAAAAAAGTTATTATCCGTAACAAACAAAAATTATCATAAACCTTTTTTCAGGAATTTCATTGTTTTGAAAGCTATCTTTAGTTTTTAAGCTGAACAGTAATACTGTTATATGATGTCTGATATCTTAAGTAGATCATTTAAAATATCAGATAAGTCTATTATCTTTTATCCTTAAGTTATTTTTTAGTGGTTATAAAATTTTTTTCATATCTGCTTTATTTTGATATTATTTGTAGCCTGATTGAAATATTTACAATTTTAATTTAATAGCATAAAAATAATTTTCATTCCTTACTACATTTTAATCGCATCATACTAAAATTTCTCAAAAAAAGAGACCTATTAAACTTTATCAAATATTAAAAAATATTTAAGTTTGTGCTAAACCGATAAAAACATTATCAATATGCGTAAATATTACGTTTTTTGTTTATTGATTTTCGTAACATCTAAATTGTTTTCTGAAACAGTACGCATAGGATTTCCATTTATACGCAATTACAAACCTGAACAATATAATGCAGCAGACCAAAGCTGGAGTATAGCAGAAGACACTTCGGCTATGGTTTATTTTGCCAATGAATCGGGAGTTATAAGTTTTAATGGTTCATCGTGGCAAGTGGTGGGAGTGGCCCCTAATTTATCAGCTTTTAAATCGGTTGCTGTTGACAAAAATGGGACTATTTATGCCGGAGCTTATGCCGAAATTGGTAAATTGGTCAAAGACAAACGAGGAAATATCTCTTATCAGTCACTTGTAAATAAAATACCTACAGCGTACCGAAAATTTGATTATGTATGGAATATTATTCCAATTGACGAAGGTGTTTATTTTCAATCGACTTATATTAGCTTTTTTTTAAAACCCAATGGAACAGTAGAACCAATAAATCATCCTTCACAGGCCCAACGCACGTTTTCATTTAATAACCAGATATTTGTTGCATTTGTCGATGCTGTGCGTCAATGGACCGAAGACCGATTTATTGACATCCCTGCAGGAAAGGAAATTAGCACTCTCGGACCAGTGTTTATGCTACCTTGGAATAAAAATACAGTATTAATTGGCACTGAATCCAATGGTCTTTATTTATACGATTTTCGGTCATTAAAAAAGTTTAATACAAATATTGACAACCATTTAATAATCAATAAATTATATTGCGGTTCGACTACTGTCGATAATAATTATGCACTGGGTACCCTTCATAATGGCTTATATATCATTGACCGAAATGGTCGAATGCTTTTACATTTAAATACTGATAATGGATTACAAAACAATAATATTATCAGTATGAAATCAGACTATATAGGTAATTTGTGGATTACAATGGACAAGGGAATTGATTATGTGGAATTAAATACTGCTTTTAGTAAAATATTGACCAAACGTCTGAATGGATTTGTATATTCGGTAATTCGATATAAAAATAGACTATATGTGGCTACTCATCACGGTTTGCTCTGGTACGATTGGAACAAACTGATTAATAAAGAAGACTTTACTGATTTTAATGTTTTCCCGGGTATAAGTGAAATTAACTGGACTCTGGCTGAAATTGATGGTACATTGTTTTTAGGACATGACAAAGGAGCATATATTATTAATGAGAATTCTGCAAACCAAATTTCAACTGTAAAAGGAGCATGGACCTTTCGGAAACTTTCAACTATACCTAATACTATTATTTCGGGAACTTATACAAATTTAATTACATACAAAAAAAACGGAAATACATGGAGTCAATTTAAGATACTGAAGGGCATCAATGAATCGTGCCGTATATTGGAAGAAGATTCCGAAGGTAATATATGGGTTACAAGCGGATATTATGGAGTATATAAAGTCCGCTTATCGGCCAACGCTGACTCTATTATTTCAATTAAAATGTACGATAGTACAGCAGGATTTCCTAAAAGCTTATTTTACGGAATTTTTAAAATTAATAATGAAATTGTTTTTGGTACTCAGTATGGAGCCTACGAATACAATAAATTGACCGATAAAATGCAACCTCATCATGTTTATTATAACTTACTTAAAAACAACCATATACGTCTGCTTAAAGAAACTCCCGATAATAGTTTATGGTACATTGTGGGTTCGTCGACTGGTATTTATAAACAAATGTCCGATGGATCATACAATCATATTACCATACCGCTTCAAAAAATTGCCGATGATTATGTTCCTGGTTTTGAAAATTTACACTTTATCGATGAAAAGAATACTATTATTGGTACCCGTCATGGATTACTAATTTATAATCCGGTTGAAAACCGCAATTACTATCGAACTTATAATACCATAATTGAAAGAATAACTATTCCAAGTGCTAATGACTCTATTTTATTATCAAATATTATAACTTTTGGATTAGGTAAGCAAAAAGATGAATTGCTGGCAATCCGCCATAAATATAATAATCTTCATTTCCGTTTTTCTGCTCTTTATTATGAAAACCCGGGTGATATAAAGTATAAATATATTCTAGAAGGATTCGATGAAGACTGGAGTAACTGGACAACCAAAAATGAAAAAGAATACACCAATTTACCTGAAGGAACTTATACATTTCGTGTAAAAGCAAAAAATATTTACGATTACGAAAGCAAAGAAGCAGTTTTTCGTTTTAGGGTTTATCCTCCATGGTATCGCAGTGCATGGGCATACATCTTTTATTCTCTGATACTTATAGGATCGTTCATCTTGTTTATTCGTATTAAAAATCAACGATTTGAAGAAGAAAAACGGCAAATAGAATTAGAAAATCAAAAAGCCATGCGTTTAAAGATTGCCGAACATGAAAAAGAACGTTTAGAAGAAGAACTTAAGAATAAGCAAAAAGACCTGGCCATGGCTACTATGAATATTGCCCAGAAAAACGAAAAACTGATGGAAATAAAGGATCGCTTACTCGAATTACAAAATTTACCCGATAAAGAAAAACGAAAAATTGACTCCCTGATTCGTATGCTCGACGACGAAATTAACGACGACAGTTATTGGGAACAATTCGAACAACATTTTAATGCGCTTAACGATGACTTCTTGAATAAATTGAAGAAAGAACATCCTACTATTACGCATAAAGACCTTAAAATGTGTGCGTTTTTGCGAATGAATCTTTCTAACAAAGAAATAGCCTCATTACTTAATATTACCCTTCGTGGGGTAGAAGCTAGCCGATTAAGATTACGCCGAAAATTAAATTTGCCAAAAGATATGCCACTAAATGAATATATTTTGCGTTTTTAAACTAATTGGCTGATTTCTTTAAATATATCTATTTGTAAAAACATTAGGTATTAGTAAATTCTTTATCTATTTTTGGAAAAAATATAAAATGGCTAAAATTAACCGAAATACTTCTGGTAAACTTCAGAAAACCAGTATCAATCAGATTGACCTGGCTGGTGGAAAAATGCCACCCCAGGCAGTTGAATTAGAAGAAGTGGTGCTAGGAGCTATTATGCTCGAAAAAGATGCCATCATTTCGGTCATTGATATTTTAAAACCAGAAAGCTTTTATGTCGATGCCCATCAGAAAATTTACAAAGCTATAATTGATTTATTTAGTAAAGACCAACCAATTGATATACTTACAGTTACTGAGGAGTTGCGAAAACAAGAGGTGCTCAACGAAGTTGGTGGACCTTATTACATTGCCCAACTAACTTCTCGAGTAGCATCGGCAGCTAATATTGATTTTCATGCACGAATCATTCAGCAAAAATACATTCAGCGAGAATTGATTCGGGTTTCGACTGAAATTCAGAATCAAGCTTACGATGATTCAGTTGATGTAAATGATTTGCTCGATTTTGCTGAATCGCAACTCTTTGAAGTGGCTCAGGGCAATATCAAAAAAGAATCAGTTGCCATAAATTTGGTAGTGGCCGAAGCGATTAAACAAATTGAAGAAGCCGGAAAACGTGAAGATAATCTTTCTGGTGTTCCATCTGGTTTTACAAAACTTGATGCAATTACACTTGGCTGGCAGAATTCCGATTTAATTATTGTGGCTGCGCGACCATCAATGGGTAAAACAGCTTTTATTTTATCCATGGCTCGAAATATGGCTATAGACCATAAGCGATCAGTTGCCATTTTTTCGCTCGAAATGTCGTCACTGCAGTTAGTTAACCGACTCATCTCTATCGAAACTGAATTACCTTCGAATCGAATCAGAAATGGTAAGTTATCTATCGATGAATGGCGACAGCTGGAATCAAAAATTAAACCACTTGAAAATGCTCCCATATTTATTGATGATACTCCCGGAATTAGTATTTTTGAGCTCAGAGCAAAATGTCGTCGCTTAAAAAAGAAACATGATATTCAGGTAATCATAGTCGATTATTTACAGCTTATGACGGGTCCTCCCGAAACAAAAGGTAATCGTGAACAGGAAGTGAGCATCATTTCTCGTTCATTAAAAGGATTGGCAAAAGAATTAAATGTACCTGTTATAGCCTTATCTCAGCTAAATCGTTCGGTCGAAAGTAGAACCGGTAATAAACGCCCCCAGTTATCCGACCTGCGAGAATCAGGTGCAATTGAACAGGATGCTGATGTGGTCTGTTTTATCCATCGACCCGAAAAATATGGTATGCTGGTCGATGAAGAAGGAAATTCCACAATTGGTATTGCTGAAATCATTGTGGCAAAGCATCGAAATGGTGCTGTTGGCGATATTAAGCTTCGATTCAGAGAACATATTGCCCGATTTGTCGACCTTGATGAACTAGTACCACTTGATGATCAAATAGAAGTTAAAAAAGTTATTACTAAAAGTTCAAGAATGAATGTCGAAGATGATTCATTTTCAAATGGATTTGCTCCTAATCGCGCGTTCGACGATGATAACCTGCCTTTTTAAAGGAATTTCATTAATTCTTCAAACTCATATATTTCGTATGTAGGCTGTTCAGTATGTGCAATACGATTTGGATTGAAATATACCTGATCAATCCCAAATTCTTTTGCCCCTATAATATCAATGTCCCAATTATCACCAATCATAAGCGATTCCGATTTGCGAGCATTTACTGAACTAAGCGCATATTCAAAAATTCTTTTATGTGGTTTTCTATATCCTACACTATCAGATGTCACTATTTTATCAAAAAAATGTTCTATTCCGCTGTATTTAAGCTTTTTAAACTGAACTTCATTAAATCCATTGGTTATTATATGTAACTTGTATCTTTTGCTTAAATATTCAAGTGTTTCTTCTACTTTTGGAAAAAGCTTTGTTTTTGTTGGACTTATTTCAATATAATCGGTCGATAATTGAAGTGCTAAATTCCGATCATTAATATGAAAAGCCGACAAAGTTTTTACAAATCTATCATCACGCAGTGTTTCTTTATCAATGAAGCCATTCATAAATTGATTCCAATAATAATCGTTCCAGTAATAGAATTCATTTAAATAGGCTTCCAATCCAATGTTATATTCTTGAAGTTGACGCAAATAGTAAATATCTTTTAAAGTTTCTATGGCATTGGTTTCATAATCCCACAGGGTACGATCAATATCGAAAAATAAATGGTGGTACTTTAATAACATATAAAAGCTGAAATAAATAATTTTTTTTACAAAGTTAGAAATTGAATTTCAATTAAATTTGAAGAGTAGTACAATATTTTCAAAATTTATATAAAATGCTGATAATAACTTACATACTAACAGGAGCAGTATTAGGTTTTTTAATAAGTTTTTTTATTCTAAAAGGGCGATATGAAGCCATAATGAACATTAAAGACCAAAAAATTAATGAACATGGCGCTGAAATTCAATCGCTTAAAGCTGAAATAGAAGAAAAAATTCAAGAAATTCTTGAATTAAATAAACAATTATCTGCTGCTCAGGCACAAATTCCATATCTTCAGCAAAAACTGGCTGAACAGAAAGCAGAAATTGAAAACATGCAGGAAAAACTTACGATTACCTTTAAAAACCTGGCAAATGAAATTTTAGAAGAGAAATCACGAAAATTTACGGAACAAAACAAAACTAATCTCGACCAGCTGTTACAGCCTTTGGGTGAAAAAATAAAAGAGTTTGAGCGCAAAGTGGAAGAGAAACATAAAGAAGATATAAAAAACAATGCTACCCTGGCCGAGCGATTGAAACAGTTAATAGAATTAAATCAACTTATCGGAAAAGAAGCCGAAAACTTAACGAGGGCATTAAAAGGTGAAGCCAAAACCCAAGGCAATTGGGGGGAAATGATTCTGGAAAGTATACTTGAAAAATCTGGTCTTCAGCGCGATAGAGAATATTTTATTCAACCCACTTATCAGTCTGATGAAGGTGGTAGGTTACGCCCCGATGTGGTTGTTATGTATCCAAATAAACGTAGCATTATTATTGACTCTAAAGTTTCTCTCACAGCTTACGACCGTTACGTGGCGGCTGTAACAAAAGAAGAACAGGAGACCGCACTTAAAGAACATTACCTATCGGTCCGAAAACATATTGATGAACTAGCATCTAAAAATTATCAGACCATAGGTGAGCTGAAAACACTTGATTTTGTAATGCTATTTATGCCAATAGAACCGGCTTATTTATTAGTAATGCAGTACGATGCATCATTATGGAATTATGCCTACGAAAAACGTGTTCTGTTAATTAGTCCAACTAATCTGATAGCTGCTTTAAAAATGATTGAAAATTTATGGCGTCAGGAAAATCAAAATCGAAATGCTGAGGAATTAGCAAAAAAAGTAGGCGAATTATACGATAAGTTAACATTGTTTGTAAACGATTTAATTGAATTAGGAAAACGACTTAATGCAGCTCAGGAGTATTATCAATCATCGATGAAAAAAATGTCGGAGGGTCGTGGCAATATAATTCAACGTGCCGAAGAAATTAAACAGTTAGGAGCTAAAACAACCAAAAATTTACCCGATGCTTTAATTAACAGAGCATTAGGTGATAATGAATAAGCATAAAAATAATTTGTTAGAGAACAATTGGACTTACAATTATTAAAAACGATAGAGTAGGGGTACTAAATAATAATAAAAAAAAACGTCGGGTATCGCAATATTTTCCCCGACGTTTAAAACTTTAGCTTCAAAAGCAGGCTATTAAATTATTTTTTGGAGTTTGCTAATTGTTTTCGCAATTTCAGTATCGCTAATTGAGTAATCTTCTAGTTTTCCGGTAAAGAATTGATCATAGGCTGCTAAATCCATGAAACCATGTCCCGAAAGATTAAATAATATGGTTTTCGATTTACCTTCTTCTTTTGCTTTAATGGCTTCGCGAATAGCAACAGCTATGGCATGATTCGATTCTGGTGCAGGGATTATACCTTCGACACGTGAAAAAGTAACTCCAGCTTCAAAAGTTTCGAGCTGCATTACCGCCTGAGCTTCAATAAGTTTATCTTTCAGCAACTGACTTACAATGGCTCCTGCTCCATGATACCGTAACCCTCCTGCATGAATAGCAGCAGGTTTAAATTCATGTCCCAGCGTATACATTGGAATTAAAGGAGTAAATCCAGCTACATCACCAAAATCGTATTGAAAAGTACCTCTGGTAAGTTTTGGACACGATGCTGGTTCAACAGCAATAATCCGCGTCTTCTTATTCTCGGTAAAGTTCAAATGCAAAAATGGAAATGATATTCCCGCAAAATTGGAACCTCCTCCAAAACATCCTATTACAATATCGGGGTAGTCGCCGGTTTTTTCAAGTTGCTTTAGTGCTTCTAATCCAATTATGGTCTGATGTAATAATACATGATTTAATACACTACCCAGTGAGTATTTGGTATCGGGGTCTTTTGCTGCCATTTCAACAGCTTCGGATATAGCAATACCTAAACTACCTGTTGAGTCTGGATCTTCAGCTAAAATTTTTCGACCAGCTTCTGTTAAATTACTTGGCGATGCAACTACATCGGCTCCCCAGGTATTCATCATAAATTTACGATAAGGTTTTTGTTCATAACTTACCTTAACCATAAAAATTTGTAATTGAATACCAAATATCTGTGTTGCAAAAGCCAGTGCACTTCCCCACTGACCAGCACCTGTTTCGGTAGTTATCTTTTTTACCCCTTCTTTCCAGTTATAATATGCTTGTGGTACAGCTGTGTTGGGTTTGTGTGAACCTGCAGGGCTAACTCCTTCGTATTTATAGTATATTTTTGCTGGTGTATCGAGATATTTCTCAAGATTATATGCGCGATACATTGGCGTAGGTCTCCAAATACGATAAATGTCATATACTTCCTCCGGAATTTCAATCCAACGTTCGGTGGTTGCTTCTTGCTTGATAAGCTCCATCGGAAAAATGGCTGATAGATCATCGGGGGTTACTGGTTGTAAAGTGCCAGGATGTAATGGCGGAAGTGGCTTATTCGGCATATCCGCAACAATATTATACCAATGAGTTGGCATTTCATGTCCTTCAAGGTTAATTCGGTTTATCTTATGCATAAATATTAATTTTATTTGTTACTATTTATTTAATTATTACCACTTTATATAAAAAACTGAATTTTTATAATTGAAAAACAAATATATATATTTATTTTTCGTAAACTTTATTCTTTTTCTAATTATTTTTTAGAATACCCACACCAAATATTTATTTTGTGGAAGTGATTAATCTCCCAATGCTAGAATTAAATTTAGATAAAAATGGGGTTATGATAACAGGTGAAAATTCCAATAAATTATGTCTTTGAACAATATTATATCTCCTGACAGGTAATTTACCTTTTTTAATGAAATGTTTATAAACAGGTTGGAAAACTAACTACTTAAAAAGTTTTTAATAATCCAATTATTGCATAGGCCGGTAAATAAATATTTCGCCTGCAGGTTGGGTTTGTTCATACATGTTGGAAGGAGAACCTCCTATATAAAATAGCATTCCTGCATGAAACACCAGTCCCGATCCGCAACGGTCCACTGCAATTTTACCTACCTTACTCCAGCTCTGATTAACGGTGCTATACATATACACCTGTTTGTCAATTTCTTGCGGAGTTGAGCCTGCCGCAACGTAAATTCGACGGTTAAAAGTGGTTACTCCAAAATAATTTAATTGAAAAGGACATGTTTCTCCATCACGAATCGATAGGTCGCTAACATTAAAGATTTTAAAATTTCCATCTTTTCCAAAAATATATATGTTGTTATCGACCGAAACCGACCCGATAACTTCAGTAAGCGGTTTACAACTTTGTATATAGCGTACTTCAATTAAACTCCATTTGTTGGTTTCAAAATCAAAAACCTCTATGGTCGACTGTTCGTCGCCCCAAATGCAGTATATTTTGTTACCATTAATAGCAGCGCCCATTAATGCTCTATTTTTCAATAAGTTTGGAAATTTCTCTGTCCATTGTTTATTATTTAATTGGTATATATAAACTTTGTTCGTTTTATTTCCTTTCTGATTAAAGCCTCCAAGCATGTATATATTGTTTTGATAATATACAGCGCCATAATGGTGTCGAACAAAATGAGAGGTTGCCAATTTTTTAAAGACTCCGTTTAATGGTAAAAACTCATAAATAATATTCGATGTGTCAATGTTATAATTATTCGGAATTTGGTATTTGTTACGAAAAAAAACACTGTTTCCTTGTGTTATGATGTAATACTTGCCCGGAGCATTCACAACTTCAGGCAAACATAGAGGCACAATCGGTTCAATTGCATTTTGTTGAGCATTTATTGATATAATACCCGTTAATAAATAAATACATTTAATAAGCAAGTTGTATTTTACGGTATATACTATCGATAAGGTTTCGCTCAGTTTCTCGTTTAAAATAGCACTTATATACTTCATATGAAATATTTTTTTCTAAATATTAATATGTCGAAGAGTTTTTTTTAATTTAACTTATATTCATTCACAAAATATTTGCATCACATATAACAGAAAAAGAATATATGTTAATTCAAATGCTCTTGTAATACTCTGGCTAGAGTAGCAATTAAAGCCTCCTGCTTTAATGGTTTCGCAAAATAGTAATGAAACCCTTCTCTGATGGCACGATTCTTCTCGTCGGTTAATGCATACGCCGTTTGTGCAATTAATATGGCATTTGGACAAATATCTCTAATTTTCTTCATCAGTTCATAACCGTCCATATCGGGTAGTTGTATATCAATTAATATTAAATGCATAGGTGGCCCAACTTTACAGATGTGTAGAGCTTCTTTACCGCTCGAAGCAAAAAATAAATTAGCTCCACAATCCGATAAATACTCATTCAAAAGCATCTGGTTGTAGTCAATATCTTCAATTATTAATATGTTCTTACCATTTAAAATGCTATCAGAAATTGTATTTTCTTTCTTTTTAATTGGAGTATTCAATAACTGGTGATGCTGCATGGGTAATTCTATATTAATGATAAAAATCTCGTCGGTGTTTTGCAAGTATATTCGAGCATTTAAAATTTGAGCTAATTTTTTTACAAGCATTACATTTATTTCCGACGAATGTTTAATTTGCCAACTATCTGTCTCTATGATTGATACTATTGTTTTTTGATAGGGTAGTAATAGTTCATTATCGTATATTTTAATAAAGATAGTCAGTATGTCATTGGTTAATTTGTAGCCTATCTCAAGTTTTCCTTCGGTTTTAAATTCAAAAATATAGGCTAAAAGATTAACAAATAAAAGGCTTAAATTTTGCCGATCGACCATTAAAAAACTTTCTTCATCTTCTAAAGCTTTATTCAAAATAATTTCTACGTTGGAAAAGTAAAAACTTTGTTCCGATTTAGCCTGAATAGCCCAATCTTCAATAATATGATTAAAGTTTTCAACTGAATTGAACACTTTAGGAATTGTTTCATTTAGTTTTTTTAGTTCACCCAGATTAGTCATAATACGAATAATCCGTCGTGCATTGTGCTGTACAATATTAAGGTATTTCTTCTTCTTTTCTGTTTCTATAGTATTATACTCCAGTAAACATGAAAAACCTACAATAGCATTCATGGCATCAACTACATCATGGGCAATTTGATTTATCGATTCAATTGAAAGGATGTCATAATTTTTTTTCGTACCGGGTGAGGTACTAAGTTTAGTCATATCATGTAATAATGATAATTCCAAAAAAATTAATAATGCATAGGTTTCGTCATATAATGTGAATAGTTGACCCCATACCTGAAGAGTATTTCCTTTTATATTTACTAGATGATTTTCTATTTTTTGTTGGTTAAATAAACAGCGCATTAAATCACTATCCAGTTCAAATCCTTTAATACCCAGTTCGTCAATTGCTGTTTCTTCAATTTGATTATTGGTAATTCCTAAAATTCTTTCCATCGATTCATTTATTCGATCTATCCGAACTTTTTCGTTCACATGAACAATCATTTGCGGTAAAGGTGAGTTATAAAAAAATGCCGAAAAATCTATTTCATCATCCGACTGGCTCAACTCTTCGTCGACCAGTTGTGGGATTTTATTTAGTAATAGATAGCCTCCCCATGCCATTATTGCGAAAAAGAAAAGATATATAAACAACTGACTTAATGATAAAATATCGATAATAAATGAAAAACCAATTGGTGCCATTATTCCAATCAGGCTGAATAACACCCAAATTTTTTTTATCACTGATAATCGAGTGCTTATATTGTTTCGAATTTTATCAAGACTACCTGACATATTTTTTTTACTATTTAATTGCAGAATAATCTGTTTTTATTGGAATTCAATTAATTATGGTAATAATGGTTTTTGTTCGCATTCGTTTACTTAAAAAAAAATATGTTCATGTTAATTTCTTCAAATGCTCAACATATATTCAATTTTCTTAATAAAATTAATTGAAAATTAATGATCGACCAAACTTTTTTGAAAAAAAATACTGTAAAATTAGTGTGGTGGAGTAGTAATAGTTATTCGACCAATAGCTTAATAATCAATAAAACTTTTTATAAATTGCAGCCGAAAAATTGTAGATGAAAAATGATTGACCTTTTTGATGATACTTTCTATATGCGCGAGGCGCTTAAGGAAGCACAGAAGGCATATGATAAGGATGAAATTCCGGTTGGAGCTATAATTGTATGGAATAATCGAATACTTGCCCGTACACATAATCTGACTGAAACATTGTGCGATCCAACCGCTCATGCCGAAATGCAAGCTTTTACTGCTGCAACCAATGCCATAGGTGGCAAATATTTGACCGATTGTACACTTTACGTAACCCTTGAACCCTGTTGTATGTGTGCGGGTGCTGCATTCTGGACTCAAATTAGTAAAATTGTTTATGCTGCGTCAGACCCAAAACGAGGTTTTACTACAATTGATAAAAAGATATTACATCCTAAAACTGAAATCGTAAATGGTATAATGGAAAATGAAGCCAGTCAATTACTTAAAGAATTTTTTAAAAAGATGCGTTCTGAATTTTAACTATGCTTACTCATGTATTCTTTAATAAAATTTTCGTACAAAATTATTTTCCAGTTTCCTTCAAAATCCTCCACCAGTGCACTTAACGACTCTACCCAATCACCAGAATTCATGTATATGATTCCATTGAAATTTTCAATGGCAGGTTGATGTATATGTCCACAAATTACCCCATGGTAATTGCGTTTTTTTGCAAGTGAAGCTAATTCCGATTGAAAATCACTGATATACGATACAGCCTTTTTTACTTTGGCCTTAATTTCTCTCGATAACGAAAAATAAGGTTTTCCCCTCCATGCTCGATATCTGTTGTACCATTTGTTTATTTTAACCAGCAGGTTGTATCCCATGTCACCCAACATCGATAACCATTTTAAATGCGTGGTAATTGAATCAAAAATATCGCCGTGGATGACCCAAAATCTTTTTCCTCCACTCTCAAATTCATAATGTTTTACTATCGATAAATTCCCAATTTCAATTGGAATTACATTGTCAAGAAAGTCATCATGATTTCCACGTACATATATTACTTTCGTCTTATGCTTGTCCATCATTTTTAATACCAGTCGGATAAAGCGGTTATGTTTTTTCTTCCATTTGCTACCAATGCGTCGAAGGTACCAACCATCTATTATATCACCATTTAAAATTAAAGTCTGACAGGTGTGGTTTTTTAAAAAGCGTACTAATTCTTTTGCTTTTGAATCGGGTGTGCCCAAATGTACATCTGAAATAATAATAGTCCGATAATTTGACATAAATCAATTTTTTATTGTTATTTTAAAATTAATGAAAATTTTACAAAAAACAAAAGTAGCTCCAGCGTGTTAAGTTTTTATTAACCAATTATTAAATGTGTTGATATGTTTGAATTTTGAAGAATATAATTTAAAAGTGTTTTTATTTGTTATTCCAGTAATTATAAAATGTTAGATCCTACTTTAATAAATCATTAACTTAAAATATTTCTCTATTAAAGAAGATAAATTTTACTGCTAATTTTTTTTAGTATGAAAAATTGTATTATTTTTACCAAATGGTTAAACCATATAATTAAATCAAAAAGTTAAATGGTCGATGAGTTAAAAAATACTGAAAAACAAATACTTGAAGCAGCATATCACGAGTTTCTAGAAAAAGGTTTTGAAGGAACTCGTATGCAAAGTATTGCGAATAGAGCTGGTATTAATAAAGCATTGTTACATTATTACTATCGGTCAAAAGAAAATTTGTTTAATGCTGTAGTCAATGAAGTTACTAAAGCATTGCCACTTGCCATTCATAATATACTTAACTCAGGTGATGATTTTTTCAAAAAGATTGAAATTATTGTTGAGTCGTATATTGATTTTATTTCAAAAAATCCGCAATTACCCAGATTTATCATAAATGAAATTACCCGAAATCCTGAATTAATAGCCTCTGCAATAGCCAATCACTCTGGAATTAAAGAAATGAGAATTATTGAACAATTAGCAAATATAATAAATCAGGAAGTTAATAAAGGAACAATAAAACCCATTAAACCACATCAATTTATAATTAATTTGCTTTCATTATGTGTTTTCCCTTTTGTTGCAAAACCATTAATACAATTTATTTTATTAGACGACGAAGCTTCGTTTAATGAGCTAATTCTCGAGCGTAAAAAGCAAGTTTCCAAATTTATTATTGATGCTATAAAGAAATAAAAACATGAAAAAATACATCTATTTTTTTAAAACAATCATTAAAAGGTCGAATAAAATAACATTTGTATTTTTTAAAGCAGCATCATCTAAACACAGTTTTATCGCATTTTATTTATTAACTGGTGTTTATAATTTTGGTTACTCACAATCCAGTATTAGTTTATATGAGTGCTGGCAAAGTGCATTGGTCAATTATGCACCATTTAAAAATGATTCAATATATATTGAAATAGAAAAACTAAATGAAAAAAATTTACAGCATATCTGGTTTCCCCAGTTTAGTTTAAATGGACAGGCCACCTATCAGAGCGATGGCATTAGCCTGTCATTATTAATGCCCGATCCTTCTACTCAACCAGTGTCGTTTGTTCGACGAAATATTGAAAGTCCTCGCGATCAGTATAAATTAACTATTGATATTAAACAGAATATATACGATGGGGGTTTAATTAAAAACAAGAAGGAAGTTAATAAATTACAAACGAAGACGAATATATATGAAAATAGCATTGAGCTTCGCAAGTTAATAGAAAATATTAATTATTTGTATTTTAATGTTTTAATAGCAAAAAAATCAATTCGCTTACTGGAGAATGTAAACAATATTCTAATTGAGCGCGAAAAAACCATTAAATCGGCTGTAAAGAATGGTGTATTACAACCCAATGACCTTGATTTAATAACCATTGAAATATTGCATAATAAGCAACGAATTGATGAGTTAAAAACTTTTTTGGATGCATTATATGCGAATCTTTCTTCTTATACTCAGTTTAATATTAACGATAGTACCGAATTTACTGTTCCCGAAATAGAGATTAGTGATACTGCTATTTCAGATAAAATTGAACTTAGAATGATTGAAAATCAGCAAAAAATTTTATCTGTCAATCAAGAAATTTTACGTTCAGAACGAAAACCGTTAGTTTATGCTTTTATTCAGGGAGGGTATGGTCGACCAGCACTAAACATGCTTTCAACCAATTTTGATCCATTTTATATTGTAGGTGTTGGATTAAGATGGACCATATGGGATTGGAATACTTTCAGGAATAATAAACAGCAATTACAATTGCAGTCGCAGCTACTGAATTCAAAAAAATCGGCCATAAACCAACAGATTGAGACCGCTGCAAATCTTTCGAAAGCTAAAATTATGCAACTCGAAAATGCAATAAAAACCGATTCACTCATTTTAAAGATACGAAGCGATATTACCAAACGTACCGCTCGTAAGCTCGATAATGGAGTTGTTACGGCTACAGATTATTTAAATGATTTAAACGCCGAATTACAGGCACAAATTCAGCTCGAAAGCCATTTAATTCAGTTAATGCAAGAAAAAATAAATTATCGATTTATAGTTGGAATAGATGAAGAATCGTTATTTTTAAAAAATGTTAAACCATAATTTTGTTTAAAACCATTTGTCATATAACAAATTATAAAACAATGAAATATATAACCTTCAATTCAGACAATTTATTTCCAATTATTGGAAATAAAATTCGATTACTAGCATTATTATTGATAAGTTTAACCTTATCCTGTAAACATCAACGACCAGAGTCGGATGCATATGGCAACTTTGAATCGGTTGAAGTTCTTGTAAGTTCTGAAATTCAGGGGAAAGTAATGGAACTTAATCTGGAAGAAGGGCAGGAGGTTGATAAAGATCAGATTGTAGGTTATCTCGATTCTCTTCCCTTATATTATAAAAAGCAGCAGTTAATTGCCCAGGTTCAGGCCGCTGAAGCTCGTTTATTTCAGGTAGCCGACCAGGTTTCAGTATTACTCGAACAAAAAGATGTACTCGAAACTGAATTGCAGCGAGTAGAAAATTTAGTGAATGAAGGTTCAGCACCTGTTAAACAGCTTGATGATGTAAAAGGTCAAATGCGAATTTTAAAACGTCAGATTAAAGCTACCGAATCGCAGAAACAATCAATTGCTGCCGAAATCAGATCATTGTTATTTCAGGTTTCACAGGTTCAAGATCAATTATCAAAGTCAATAATTCGAAATCCAATAAAAGGTACTGTACTTGAAAAATATATCGAAGCTGGTGAAATTGCTATGCCTGGTAAGGTGCTTTACAAATTGGCCAATCTGTCGGAATTAAAATTAAGGGTATATATTTCCGAAAATCAGCTATCACAAATAAAAATAGGCGATAAGGTTGATGTGTACATTGATCATAAACAAAACAAAGAAAGAAAATATGAGGGCATCATCTCCTGGGTTTCGTCAAAGGCCGAATTTACGCCAAAAATTGTACAAACTAAAGAAGAACGCGTAAATCTGGTGTATGCTGTTAAAATAGATGTAGCTAACGATGGTTACCTTAAAATTGGTATGCCAGCCGAAGTTGTATTTCTTAAATCACCTGTAAGTAACCCAAATGCCAAGCCGTGATTGTCGAAGTAAATAACATATCAAAGTCATACGAACAGCAGGTTGCAATTTCTGATATTAGTTTTTCAGTAGTTGAAAATGAATTATTTGGTTTTATTGGGCCTGATGGCGCAGGTAAAACTACCATTTTTCGCATACTTGCCACTCTTTTATTACCCGATAGTGGAGAAGTGAATGTGCTGGGATACAATGTTTTTACACAATTTAAACAAATCAGGCAATATATTGGATATATGCCTGGTCGATTTTCGTTGTATGCCGATTTATCGGTCGAAGAAAATTTAAACTTTTTTGCTACCATCTATGGTACTTCCATCAAAGAAAATTATCATTTAATTGCTCATATTTATAGTCATTTAGAACCTTTTAAAGATCGAATGGCAGCACATTTATCAGGCGGTATGAAACAAAAACTAGCCCTTTGTTGTGCGTTAATTCATAAACCTAAAATTCTTATTCTCGATGAACCCACAACAGGTGTTGATGCAGTTTCGAGACAAGAGTTCTGGGATTTACTCAAAACACTTAAACAAAATGGTATAACCATTATTGTATCCACTCCATATATGGATGAAGCCAGTCGGTGTGATAGGGTAGCACTTATTCAGAACGGCCGAATTATGGATATTCAAACCCCCGAAAGTTTTATACAAAATTACAAAGAACCATTATATGCTGCGTATTACGAAAATCCATATCAGTTAAAAACCGACCTTTTAGCAACTAATTTATGCAATCAAATTTATTTGTTTGGAAAACAGGTACACTTTACATTAAAAGCTAATATTACAAAACATCAGGTTGAACAAGCCATTAGTCAATTAGGATATAAAGGTGTAACCATTAAAGAAATTAAACCCGCAGTAGAAGACTGTTTTATATACTTTATGAGCGAAACAAGAAATCAAATGGTATGATACAAGATTCTAATTCATACGTCATTGAAGTAGAGAATATGGTCAAAAAGTTTGGAAATTTTGTAGCAAACGACCATTTAACCTTTTCTGTTCATAAAGGCGAGGTATTTGGATTTTTAGGTGCCAATGGTGCAGGAAAAACAACTGCCATGAAAATATTATGCGGACTTTCGGTGCCTACATCTGGTAAGGTGATAGTTTCGGGGTTTGATGTATACACCGAAAGTGAAAAAATCAAAAAAAATATAGGCTACATGAGTCAAAAGTTTTCACTTTACGAAGATTTAACCATAACTGAAAATATTAGGTTTTATGGAGCTATATATGGATTATCGAAAAAAGAGATTAAATTACGTTCCGACGAGCTACTAGAAAAATTTGATTTAACCAATTATCGAAATAAATTAATATCGACTCTTCCATTAGGCTGGAAACAGAAAATTGCTTTTCTGGTAGCTACCTTTCACAGACCAGTAATTGTATTTTTAGATGAACCTACAGGAGGAGTTGACCCAATTACTCGAAGACAGTTCTGGGAAATGATATACCAAACTAGCAATGAGGGTACTACCATTTTTGTAACTACCCATTATATGGATGAAGCTGAATACTGTGATAGGGTATCAATTATGTCTGAAGGAAAAATAGTAGCAATGGGTAGTCCTGATTACTTAAAACAAACCTACGGGGTTGAAACTATGCAAGATGTATTTTATAAAATAGCACGAAACAAAGAATAAGAAGAATATGGAGGATAAAGCAGTAATTTTTGACATGGATGGAGTGTTGGTCGATAATAGCAAAGTTCACGACGAAACGTGGCAATTAATGTGTAAAAAATATGGTAAACCCGAATCGGCCGAAAAGGTTAAACACATATTTGGAGGAACCAATAAAGTATTTGTTGAAGAACTTTTAGGTATTACCGAGCCTGAGAAAGTAAAAGCCATTGCTGAAGAAAAAGAGGCATTGTACAGAGAAGTATTTCGAAAAACTATTAAAGCTCCTGAAGGGTTATTGCCTTTATTATTTGAATTGAGAAAAAATAATTATAGGTTAGCTGTAGGTACATCGGGTCCAAAAGAAAACCTCGATTTTGTACTCGATTCATTAATGATACGTCATTTTTTCGATGTACTGGTTGATGAATCGAAAGTTTCAAAGGGTAAACCCGATCCTGAAATTTATTTAAAGGTTTCTGAAGAATTAGGTATTCACCCTTCCCGATGTGTTGTAATTGAAGATTCCATTTTTGGCCTTGAAGCAGCAAAAGCTGCCGGGATGAAAGCTATTGCAATTACTACTTCATTTTCAGCCGATAGATTACAATCGGCCGCTTTTATTATTCACAGTTTTAATGAACTTTCTATTAATAAAATTAACGAGTTGTTTCAATATTCAATCCATTCAGAATGATGTCAATCATTAAATGAAATAATTATATTTTATGAAGGCATTTTGGGGATTTGTCATAAAAGAATTTTACCATATTTTTCGCGATAAACGTACTTTACTAATTCTTTTTGGGGTACCTGTTATTGAAATGCTTCTTTTTGGTTTTGTTCTAACAAACGAAATCAAAAGAGTTAATATTGCTATTTGCGATCTGGCTAAAGATGAAATTACAAATCAAATTATCAGTCGTCTGGCTTCCTCAAAATATTTTAATGTTGTTGAATTTATCTCTAATCCTGTAAATATTGAAAATGTTTTTCGGAAAGGAAAAATAAAGGAGATTGTCATATTTGAACCTGATTTTTCAAAACGCCTGGTAAAAGAAGGTAAAGCAAATATTCAACTTATATCCGATGCATCGGATGCCAATTTTTCAAATCTGGTAGTTACTTATACACAGGGAGTTATACAAATATACAATTCTGAACTAAATAAAACCAACCAGGCAGGCTTAGGGATTGTTCCTGAAATAAAAATCTTATATAATCCTGAATTAAAAGGCGTATATTTTTTTGTTCCTGGTATTATGGCATTAATATTAATGCTTATTTCTGCACTGATGACATCTATATCAATTGTTCGTGAAAAAGAATTAGGTACCATGGAGGTACTGTTGGTTTCACCTTTAAAACCTATTCAAATTATTATTGGAAAAGTATTGCCCTATGCCAGTTTATCATTTGTTAATGCTATCATCATTATTGTTATGGGTTATCTGGTATTTGGACTCCCTGTAAAAGGTAGCATACTTTTGTTGCTTTTTGAAAGTCTTTTGTTTATTATTATGGCTTTATCATTAGGTATATTAATATCGGCGGCTACCGAAAGTCAAATGATTGCCATGATGCTTTCGATGGTAGCATTAATGCTTCCTACTATTCTATTATCTGGCTTTATTTTTCCCATCGAAAACATGCCTACCATTTTACAATGGTTATGTCAAATAATGCCTCCTAAATATTTTATTGTAATTGTAAAAAATATTATGCTCATGGGCAATGGTTTAGTTTATATATGGCAAGATACTCTGGTACTGCTCTTTTTTACCATATTTTTTATTGGATTAGCTACTAAAAAATTTAAAATTCGTTTGGCATAAAAACTTGGTTATGCGAATAATTTGGTATTTAATACAGAAGGAGTTTACTCAGATATTTAGAAACCGGATAATGATTCCAATTTTATTTGTGGTACCATTTATCCAGTTAATCATTCTTGTTAATGCTGCAACATTAGAAATAAAGAATACCCGTATGACAATTGTCGATTTAGATTTTTCAACCACTTCAAAGCGTTTAATAGAAAAGTTTACAAACTCCCCATTTTTCAAAGTGACTGAAATTACTTTAGCTACTCATCAAGCAAACCAGTTAATGCAAAAAGGAAAAACTGATATTGTAATGGTTATTCCTGCTGGTTTTGAGAAGAAAATAATGAAAGAAAAAACGGATAAAATTCAAATTCAAATTAACGGAATTAATGGAGTAGTAGCAGGAATTAGCAGTGCATATATTCAAAATATAATGGCTCAATTTTCAATTGAAATGGCTGGAACTATTATCGGTAATTATACCACACATAATAATTTTTCAAATATTGAGGTTACCTTTAGTCACTGGTTTAATCCACAACTCAATTACAAAAACTTTATGGTACCAGCAATACTGGTTATTCTTGTAACAATTATAGGAATGTTACTTTCAGGATTAAATCTGGTTCGAGAAAAAGAAATGGGTACCATTGAGCAAATTAATGTTACACCCATACGTAAACATCAATTTATTGCAGGAAAATTATTACCCTTTTGGATTTTGGCTATTATTGAGCTTTCGATTGGCTTAACTATCGGTAAATTATTATACAATATTCCTATTGAAGGTAGCTTATTTACATTGTTTCTTTTTACCTCGGTATATTTAGCTGTGGTAATGGCATTAGGTTTACTTATATCTATATCGTCAAATACACAACAACAAACCTTATTTTTGATGTTCTTCACTATTCTGGTAAGTATTATGCTAAGTGGAATTTTCACCAGCGTTGAGACAATGCCTAATTGGGCTCAGTGGTTAAATCAATTGAATCCCGTATTTTATTTTATGAAAGTAGTAAGAATGATTTTATTGAAAGGATCTACTTTAAATGATTTAAAATATGAATTTTTGATACTGTGCTCTTTTGCCGTTTTGCTTGTTCTTTTTGCTGTTAAACGTTATCGCAAATCAACAATATAAAAAAATTCAAATACTTTATTATTAATTAAATAATAAAGCATTTGAACTGATAATAATTATTTGAAAAAAATTAAGAAGCTTTTTGCATTTCAGTGGTAGGTATACTACTATAAGCCGGACATTTTTTCTTACTAACGCATGCAGTTGCAACTAATGCAAAAAACACGACCAGAACAATTATCATCTTCTTCATAGAATGTATAAAATTTAGTTTAACAGCATCAACAAATTTAATGGTAAAAATAATTAGAATTTCGAAAAATCGAAAAATTAAAAAGTTTTTTTACTCTATTTTAACTATTTTAGTTGCTATAATCTGATTATTAGATAAATAGATTCTTATCATATAAATACCATTTTTTAAATTGCCCAAATAAATTGGTTTAGTATAGTCAAATATCTTGTATATGCTTTTGCCTGTAACATCATTAACTAAAACTTTATCTATTTTTTGATTTGAACTATTTTCAATTATAAGTTTATGGTTTTGAATATAAACCTTAATCAGCGACGATTCCATATCAATATGGTTGCTATTGTTTTCTGAATTGTCAGTCTCTTTGCTTCCAAATGTAAATATGACAATCCATTTAGTAGTATCGCTGGTAGCAGTATCAATCAAAAATATTTTTGTATTAGCCGAAAAATCGGTTAATTTTTCTGGATCAGGAAAAACTTTCACTCCTTCAGAAGTAGCACACTTCCACTTTATCTGTTTTAAATTTGTCGATTGATTTAAAACTACATAAATATATTGTTTTAAAGTATCAATAACTGGTACTTTAATCTGTGTTTCAAACCAGATAGATGTTAAACGCAATTGATTTGAGAAACTCCGTTTTAACCGTAAAATAGAATAATCCGTAAGAGGCGTTAATAACCATTCGCTACTTAGACTATCAACACCAGCCGATATGTTCCAATCCATATTGCCTTTTTTAATTGCAGGTTTACGTATTAAGTTATAATTAGCAGCTGCATTAATTATACCAGCCACTGAAAAGTTGTTGGATTGGTTGGGTAACCCATATACATCAATGGTAAACCAGCTATTACCATTATTAACGCTACGTTGCAATGCTCGTGCATCATTTCCAGTAAAAGTTAAAATTCGTGAACTGGTTAATGTGTCAGGTTTAAATAGTTGTATAAGATTACTATCGGCAGTATTTTTCATAATTAAAAACGATGAATGGGGCAATATAAAGGTATTTGGTTTAAAATAAAAATACGATGTAGTCCAGCCTCCTCCATTAGTCGATTGAGCAATACGATAGCATGAGAGATTAATGGTATCAGATCCGGGATTTACAATTTCAATGGCTTTATTGTTTCCCGTTCCTTTTATAATTGCCGAAAAAAATAAATCCGGCAAACCACTTTGTGTTTTAAAATGCATGGAAATAATTCTGCTGGTGTCAGAAATATTTTTTTTCGAACCTGTGGGTAATAAGTAAAGATTATAAGATGTTTCAGGTTGTAATGAATTTAAAATCATAGTAATTGGTTCAGAATTTTTTACGGCTAATAACCCCGAATCAATAATAGTGGAATGCTGAGCGTAGGCCGACAAATTTAGCATTTCATTTATTGTTGGGACATTTCCTGATTCTGGAAAAAGAGCATAAACAATATATCCATTACCCTGAGGATTAAGTTTAAACGTGGCCGAATAATCTTTAATGTTAATGATCTGTATATTATTTTCAATTAAATGAACTGGTGGTGTAGGCTTTGAAATTATCAGATCGTCAAATGCAACGTTTCCTGCACTTTTAAAATATTCGAATTTGAGTTGACAAATTTCTGAAGTTGGAATTTCATACTTTACAATAGTTGCCACATTTGGTATGGGACGCAGTGTATCAAGAAAATGCCAATTTGTACTATCATTCCAGCTAATTACCAGATATGAAATACTATCCACACTATTGCCTTTAATCCAGAAACTTAAATCAGTTGCTGAACGAAAAAAGGGTGTTATAATATATTGGTTTGAAGCTGTAAATTTAATAGACGGAATGCTTTTCCCACAATTCAATGCCGAGGTGTAAGTTCCTCCTACTTTTATTTCCCATTCATCAGAAAGATTTGTGCCATTATCAAAGCCTTGTTCGATAATGGGCTGTGAATTCAATATAGTTGATTGAAACATTAATAAAAGAAGTATAATTAAAACTTTTGTTTTTTTTCTGATTTTGTAAATTATAGCTTCAAGTATAATTTTTTCTACTAAAGAAAAATAAATAATAACTAATTTAATGGTATTGTATTTCATAAGTGTTTAGTATTTTGAGTTTTACATGTACAAGTTACAAAAAATAAAATTCAATCCTATATTTGTTGATGAAAAAATTTGCCTTGCTCCAAAAAAAATTTATATATTGCGCATATAAACAAACGAAATAATGACCATGAGGAAAAAAATTGAGCTAGAATTTATAATGAAAACATCGCCCAAAATTTTGTTTCCGCGATTAAGTACACCTGCTGGTTTATCCGAATGGTTTGCCGATAATGTAACTGTTAGAAACAAAACTACCTTCGATTTTCGTTGGGCAAAGACAATTCAGACTGCCGAGCAAACTTATTTACGTGAAAATGTTGCTGTTCGCTATGAATGGAATGATATACCTGATAAAGACTCAAATTATTTCGAATTTCGTATTCGTATTGATGAATTAACAGGCGATTTATCCCTAATTGTAATTGATTTTGCAGAAGAAGACGAAGTAGAAGAAACTATTGAACTTTGGCATACTCAAATTGAGAGACTTAAACGTTTATTGGGACTTTAATTTAATGCCTAATTAGGTTTTTAACGTTAGTACATTTCGAGTTCTTTTAAACTAAAAAAAATGAATTCACTACGGAGATAATTTTTTTCAATGCAAACATACAAGAAACACAGAGGAAATATAAAAACACAGAGAGTTTTCTTGATAAATAAAAAAATCAATAAATTATTGAGTTTTTCCATTGAACCAACCTGTTGAATATAAGATATCGGTTATTCCATTTTTATTATCTTATTTAATTATATAGTTTTTTTGAAATTTCTTTTATTAAAGCCCTTGTATTAATTTATTAAAGAAATAATTAAGCATCAAAAAAATGATCAGTAAACGTCGAAGATCATTTAGAAAAATTAATTAATTTAACCATTTAATTAATATCCAAAAACATAGTGACTAATATCGATTTAAACAATTATCAATTGATTTTAATTTATCCGCACTAAAAAAATTAAACCTTAAAAAAATTTAATTTTTTTTTTCAACTTCAAAGGAAAATATTACTTTTGTGCGCCCGGAGAAATGGCAGAGTGGTCGAATGCGGC
>FQKF010055109.1_pt1 | contig 26146 bp, 16 predicted proteins | sample 1504521 | NCBI WGS metagenome assembly FQKF01 (sample SAMEA4475357, study PRJEB15587) | soil metagenome | biome: Soil; feature: Field | place: India | collected 2015-03-11 | depth 0 m
AAGTTGTACGAGCAGCGTAACGCGGACGGTTTTTGTTGTTCCGCCCCCCACATTGAGTATTTCAGCCACATCAACCAATATTTGTAACGGGCAGTCAACAACATTAACGGCTACGGGGGCAACATCTTATACATGGAATCCCGGTTCATTAACAGGTTCGCAAGTCGTTGTTAGTCCTACAATAACTACCAATTATACGCTCATCGGGGCTAACGGTAGTTGTACCAATTCGGCGGTAATAACGGTATCGGTAAGACCAAAACCGAATATTAATGTGGCAGGAAATCCGACGTTAATTTGCAGTGGTCAATCGGCTACTTTAGGTGCCATAGCGTTCCCCGGTGGAGCAGGATATACATGGACTCCGGGCGGACAAAATACGCAAACCATTGTGGTATCTCCATCTGTTACCACACAATATACCGTGACGGCCATTAATTTGGTTGGATGTACAAATTCATCTGTGATTACGGTATCGGTTAATCCAACGCCAACGCTTAATGTTTCGGCTACGCAAACATTATTGTGCAGCGGAAATTCGGCAACATTAACCGGAACGGGAGCAACAACCTATACATGGTTACCGGGTCCGTTAACAGGTTCTTCGGTAATTGTAAGCCCAACAATTACAACAAATTACACGGTTACGGGTGCTAACGGAAATTGTACGGCAAGTTCCGTCATTCAAATCAGTGTAGTTCCGTCTCCAAGCATATTGCTTAACGTTCAACCATCCACAACAATATGTGCGGGTTCCAATATTACCATAACACCATCCGGAGCATCATCTTATACCTTGAATCCTGGTGCACTTACTGGTTCTTCATTTGTTGTAAATCCAACCATTTCCACTATTTATACCGTCAGCGGTCAATCATCAAACGGTTGTGCGGGTTCCAATACCATAAGTGTTACCGTTAATCCGGCTCCGTCATTTACCATAAATTCAAATCCTCCCGGAATTTGTACGGGCCAATCGGCTACTTTAAGTGTTACGGGAAGCGCCGGTAATTCATATACCTGGCTGCCCGGCGGACAAACTTCTACCGATATTGCGGTTTCCCCAAGCGTTACAACAATCTATTCATTGAATGTAACAAATTCAAACGGATGTAATGCCAATGGAACCTATACGCTCGTCGTAACTCCGGTTCCAACAATTAATGCTACGGCAAATCCAACCAATGTTTGTTCTTCAAACCCGGTAACCTTAACGGCCACAGGCGCCACAAATTACACATGGTTACCCGGATCATTCACTTCATCTCAGGTTATTGACTCGCCTACGATTTCCACCACTTATACGGTTATCGGAAACAACGGCGGATGTAACGCTTCGGTTACCATTAACGTTAGTGTAACCCCCGGACCGCAAAATGTAAACGCTTCTGCAACCGGTTCAATTACCTGTTTGGTTCAAACGGTTGGCTTAACGGCTTCAACCACAAACACCAATGTAAGTTACAACTGGTCTGGTCCGTCAGGATTTACCTCCAACATTCAGAATCCGTCATCGATTTCAGTCGGTGGAAACTACACGCTTGTCATTACCGACCTTGATAACGGTTGTTCTGTAACGACCATAGTTACAGTGGTATCCTACACTTCAGTACCGAATTTTACGGCCTACAGTTCCGGAAATCTGGGATGTGTGGGAGAAGTAACCGTAACGGCGTCTTCATCCTCCACGTTAACGAATTTTAATTGGTCAGGACCATCCGGATTTACTTCCACGGCATCGTCATTCACGACCAACGTGCCCGGTAGTTACACGGTTAGTGCATCCGATCCGTTAAGCGGTTGTTCAAGTTCATCCGTAATTTCGATTACCACGGATACTGCTCTGCCTATAGTGGGTGCCACCATAACACCGGCAACATGTAACGGTACAGTCAGCAATAACGATGGAAGTATCATTCTTTTTGGTCATACGTTGGGATATAAATACGATTATGTAGTGGGGCCCACCTATACTGGTTCAGCCACTTATGCAACGGCAACCTTAATTCCGTTGGGAGGTGTAATCGTAAATAATTTACCGAATCCTTCAACCCCGCAACCCTATACGGTTCGAATATTCAATACCAATGGTTGCTACAAAGATACAACCTTAATATTGTTGCCAATCAATTGCAATAATCAGGTATTTGGTTTAACCAAAGCTGCCGCAACGCCTTCATTGGTTAATAATGAGTATATCGTAACCTTTACCGTCACGGCCATCAATAACGGTTCGGTAAATCTGAATAACATTACATTGACCGAGAATCTGCTGAATTGTTTTGTAAGTCCCACAAGCTTTACGGTGATTCAAACTCCGGTCATAACATCTACGACCACACCATCGGGCTTGACAGCTAATTCATCCTTCGACGGTATGGGAAATACAAATTTGGTGGTATCATCTTCCAGCACCTTGTTTGCCAATAGAAGAGACACCATTACCTTTTCCGTTCGCATTAAACCCAACGGATATTTCGGTCCGTTCACCAATACAGTCATCGGATTTGCAACACATGAAATTGACGGAACGGTATTCAGCGATATTTCCAATGACGGATTTAATTGGGATCAAAACGGTAATGGTACGCCTACTGATGATAACCAGCCTACGGTGATTAATTTCACACCCAATGTGGTATTGGGTGTAACCAAGTCGGCAACCCTTTCGCCCATGCAACCGGATAAGACCTACTTTATTTACTATACCGTCAGAGCTCACAATTTAGGAAATGATACTTTGAAAAATGTCAGCTTGGTGGATACGATTAAGGGTAAAACAGTTAAGACTCCTGCTACATACATGATTCCAAATCCTCCGGTGGTTACTACCGGAACGAATGCCACAGCCGATGCGGCATTTAACGGTTCCACCGTACCGACTTTGCTGATTTCTTCATTGAGCGTATTACCTCCTGCATCGGTAATTGCAGTGGATTTTACGGTGAAAGTTAATCCTGATACGGTTAAGTATTATCGTAATTTTGCCATTGGATCAGCCAACGGTGCATGGCTTGGAGGAGTTGTGAAAGATACTTCGAATAATGGTTCAAATCCGGATGTAAATAATAACGGAAATCCCTATGAAACTTCTGATAATACTCCGACGGATATTTACATACCCTCTTCCGATATATTTGTGCCTGATGTATTTACGCCGAACGGAGACGGTAAAAATGATTTCTTTGTAATTAAAGGATTGAACGACCGAAAAGTGAGAGTTATGATATTTAACCGCTGGGGTAACAAAGTTTATGAAAACGGTGCTTACGATAACTCATGGGACGGAACTCCGAATGTTCAAAACCTCACATTCGGCAACGGAAAAGTACCGGCCGGTGTTTATTATTACATTATTGAATTCTTAGATCACGATAACGAGAAGTTTACGGGATATGTGGTTGTTCAATACTAAAACAATAATTATGAAAAAATTAATTATTTTGATTTTTTTAATACCATTGATTAACAAAGGCCAATACGACCATTTGTTCAGTCAGTTCATGTTTAATGAGGTGTTTATTAATCCGGGGTATGCCGGAAGCAAAGAGGCGTTGTCCGTAACGGGCTTGCATCGTCAGCAATGGATGAATTTTCCCGGAAGACCGGTCACAACCACCTTTTCAATGCATGGACCTCTTTTCGGAAATAAAATGGGTTTGGGAATCAATTTCTTAAATGAAAAAATCGGAAAACTGAACAGAAACCTGGCTTACCTAACTTATGCCTACCGCATTAAAACCGATAAAAAAGGAACCTTAGGATTGGGCTTAAACATCGGTATTCATAATCAAATAAATAAATTATCCGAATTGAAAGCCAATGATGCCGGAGATATTCAGATTACACAAAATACACCCAGTTTGATTTCACCCAATACCGGCTTTGGCTTGTTTTACAATACCGAAAAGTTTTATACGGGGGTATCCGTTCCCAGAATAATTGATGACTCATATATGTTTGATGACAACAGTAATATTCAACAAAAAATTTCTTTCAATTTTGAAAAGCTTCATTATTATTATGTATTGGGTTATGTATTTTCATTAAATCCGGATTTGTATTTAAAACCACAGGGCATGGTAAAGTTTGTTCAAAATGCCCCCTTACAGTATGATGTTAATGTTAGTATGCTGATAAAAAAATTAGTTTGGTTTGGATTATCTTATCGGAGTAATGCGGCAGCAGTGGGTATGTTAGGCGTCCAGGCCACTCCGCAATTATTCTTCGGATATTCCTACGATTATGGTTTGAACGAAATTCAGCGATACTCTCAAGGTAGTCATGAAATTGTTCTGAATTATCTTTTCTCTTACAAACAGAAAAAAGTAATTAGCCCAAGGTTTTTTTGATATGAAAAAAGCGATATTTTTTTTAGTTTTTGCTAATATTGTTATATTGATTCATGCTGTTCCAAACACCAAAAGAGCAGATAAACTGTTCAGCAAAAAACTCTATGCACTGGCTGTTAAGGAGTACAGCGAATATTTAAAAAAAGACAGCAGCAACGCATCTCTTCTCTCTAAAATTGCCGAGTGTTATCGGCTAACGGGTGACGTTAAAGGACAATTGGCCTGTTACGGAAAGCTGATAAAACTTGGAATTGCCGATGAACAACAAAAGCTTCATTATGCCAGGGCCTTAATGATGCACGGTGATTATTTTTCGGCTGAACAAGTATTGGCCGGCATTACCGACCCCGTTGCCCGTGAATTGGAAAAGGGAATTAAAAATTTGCAGAAGATTAATCGAAATGCGGCGGCATATTCCATAACCCGTTTACCTTTTAATACAAGTGCCGGTGAAATTTGCGCCCAGAAATTTCAGAATAAAATCATATATAGCTTGGCTAAAAATAAACCTTCCTGGTTCACTGTTAAGCACGGCTGGACGAACTATAAATACTACACTACCGTTATGACCGAAACGGACAAGGCTAATAACTACTCCTATCCCATGCCTTTTATGGAAGATTTTCAATCTAAATTTAATGATGGTCCAATTGCCATCAGCCGTGATAGCCGTCAAATGATATTTACGCGCAACCATTATGCCAATAAACAAAAAGCATCCGATAAATCTTTCAAACTTCAATTGTTCCAGGTTACGGTTCTTTCGGCAAATCAGGTTTCTAATCCACACCTGCTTCCTTTCTGTAACAACGAGATCAATTGCGCGCATGCGGCTTTCAGTCCCGACGGAAAAATGTTGTTTTTTTCCTCCGATATGCCCGGAGGATTTGGCGGGATGGATATTTGGTGTTGTAAATTAATGGATGACGGACAGTGGGGTACGCCGGTTAATCTTGGCTCTAAGGTTAATACCAAAGGAAATGAAGTATTCCCGTTTTTATCGGAAGAGGGATACCTTTATTTTTCTTCCGACTCGCGTGAAGGCCTTGGGGGACTTGATATCTTTGAAGTGAGGTTTAAAGACGGAAAACCCCAGGGTAAAGTTTATAACTTAGGTTCCCCCATTAATTCAGAAAAAGACGATTTCGGCATTTGGTTTGATGTTGACGGTAAATCCGGATTTTTTTCATCCAATCGGATTAACGGCGGACCTGACGATGATATTTATCAATTCATCATAACGGGCAAAGTACTGAGGGGTAAAAATGTTACGTTTATTGTTAAGGATAAAAATAAAAACATTCCATTACAAAATTCTATAATAGAAATTAACGGACAAAAACTGGAGACAAATGATAGCGGTAAAGTTCAGTATTTGCTTGAGGAAGAAATGACCTATTCACTTGGAGTAACCAAGGAAAAGTATACCGAATTTAATGACAGCATTAATCCGATTTGGTTTAATGAGGATGAAATCGTTAAAGAAATTTTGTTGGAGTATAAGCCCTACTTTAATTTAATGGCTTTGGTAACGGACTTTAAAAGCGGGCAGCCCTTGAGTGATGTGAAAGTGACAATTAAAGATGCCTTTAAAAATCAGCTGATGGATGAAGCAAGAACTTCGGGCTCCGGTGAATATTCAAAGAAACTGGAAGGAGTCAAGTTAGGAGAAAAAGTAACCTATATTATTACACTGGAAAAAGACGGGTACTTGAAAAAAGAATTAACTTTTGCCGAAGAAATGAATGTGGAAGGAGACATAAAGCTTCATGAAAAATTGGATTTAAGAATGGGTAAAATAGAAGTGGGAATGGACATCGGAAAATGGATTGATATAAAACCCATTTATTTTGATCTGGGAAAATGGGACATAAAACCCGAAGCTGCAAGGGAATTGGATAAAGTGGTTAAAATCATGAAGGAATATCCGAATATGTCCATCGAACTGGGCTCCCATACCGATTGTCGCGGAAACGCAAAGGCGAACCTTACACTTTCCGACAAAAGAGCGAAATCCAGTGCATTGTATATTGTAAAAAACGGCGGTATTTCTGGTTCACGTATTAAAGGGAAGGGTTATGGAGAAACCAAGTTGTTAAATAACTGTGCATGTGAAGGAAAAAAGCAGTCTCCGTGTTCAGAGGAAGAACATGCAAAAAACCGCAGAACGGAATTTGTTATTACAAAACTTAAATAAAAATTGTTATTTTATATACATGATTTTTTTAAATTTGCACTAAAATTAAAATCTTGAAAGGAAAAACTCTCGTTAACATATTAGTTTTATTGTTAGAATTTCATGTTTTATCATCCCAGAATTTTTACCGACCGGGAGAATGGAAAAGATACAGAAATGAATATTTTGTTTATTTAGGGTCTTCCCATTTTTTGGGTGATTTAGGTGGCAGAGACAGGGAAGGAACAGATTATAGCCCGGTTGATTTGGACTTTAAGCAAACGCGAACAGCTTTTGGTTTAGGTTATCGGTATAAAATTCAGAATTGGATGAATTTTTCAACGGCTTTTCAGTATTTAATCCTTAAAGGTGATGACAAAGACACTAAAGACATTTACAGAATGAACCGGAATTTAAATTTCAAGTCGAATGTGTTTGATCTTTCGCTTCGCCTTGAAATGGGCTTTAATGCCATGAAAGCCGGAAACAGATATGGAATTAGGAAAACATTACTTCGAAGAATGAAAAACAGAACATGGAGTTTGTTTTTCTATTCAGGTGTAGGTGCTTTTTGGTTTAATCCAAAGGGTAAAGCACCCAATGGGGAATGGGTTAAACTCTATCCATTGCGTACTGAAGGTCAGGGCTTACCCGGCGGGCCCAAGCAATATAAAAGAATAGCCGTTTCGTTACCTTTTGGAGCTTTTTACAGAATTATTTTTAATAGAAAATGGAGTTTTGGTATTGACGTTTGTTGGACGAAAACATTTACGGATTATTTGGATGACGTTTCAGGAGGGTATTATAATAAAGACACCCTCAGAAAATATTACGGCGATTTATCGGCTTATATGTCCGACCCCCACTTAGGCCTGATACCCGGGCATAGTAGCCCAGATGCATACGGAAATCCGGGGCAAAGAGGAGACAATGAAAAAGATAGTTATATTACCATTAAGTTTACGGTAGGGTACTTAATTAAAAAGACCAAAAGACGTACAGCTCGTTTGAAAAGTAAATTCTGATTCCTTAACTATTACTGACATTCTGTCAAAATTCCGAATTTGGTACTTTTTTTGAAAAATCAAAGCAAAATTCATTTTCTATGGATAAAGGTCAACTAAAAGTACATTCAGAGAATATTTTTCCCATCATAAAAAAATTCTTATACAGCGATCACGAAATATTCCTTAGAGAATTAGTTAGTAATGCCGTTGACGCAACACAAAAACTAAAAACCCTTTCCCGACTTGGGGAATTTAAGGGTGAATTGGGTGATTTAACAATCGATGTCATACTGGATAAAAAAGCTAAAACCATCACCATAAAAGATCGCGGAATAGGCATGACCAAAGATGAAGTTGAAAAATACATTACCCAAATTGCCTTTTCCGGAGCTGAGGAATTTGTTCAGAAATACAAAGATAAGTTGGATATCACCGGTATTATCGGCCATTTCGGACTAGGATTTTTCAGTGCTTTTATGGTGGCCTCTAAGGTGGAAATTTTTACGCTTTCTTACAGAAACGATGCAAAAGCCGTTCACTGGGTTTGCGATGGAAGCCCGGAATATGAAATAGAAGAAATTTCAAATCGTAATGAACGGGGAACCAATGTAGTTCTTCATATTGCTCCTGACTCGGAAGAATTTCTGGATGAAGCCAGAATAGAAGGAATATTAAAGAAATACTGCCGCTTTTTACCCGTTGAAATTCGCTTTGGTAAAAAGAAAGATTGGATTAAGCCCGAACCTAAAGAAGGCCAAAAGCCGGAGGATGTTAAATATGAAGAGGTTGAGGTAGATAACATCATCAATAACCCTCATCCGGCATGGACCCGAAAACCCTCGGAATTATCAGAAGATGATTATAAAAAATTCTACAATGAACTTTATCCGGCTTCCTTTGATGAACCGCTTTTCCATATCCACTTGAATGTGGATTATCCTTTTAACTTAACGGGAATTTTATATTTCCCAAAACTTTCCAATCGTCTTGAGCTTCCAAAAGATAAAATCCAATTATATTGCAATCAGGTTTTTGTAACCGATAATGTAGAACAAATCGTTCCGGATTTTCTTATTTTGCTGCGCGGGGTCATCGATAGCCCTGACATTCCTCTTAATGTATCCAGAAGTTACCTTCAATCCGACTCGAATGTCAAAAAAATTTCGGCACATATTACCAAAAAAGTGGCCGATAAACTGGAGGAAATGTTCAAAAACGATAAAGATAATTTCATCAAAAAATGGGATGATGTTCGTTTGTTTGTTCAATATGGTATGGTAAGCGATGAAAAGTTCCATGAAAGAGCATTGAAGTTTTATTTATTCAAAGATATTTCCGGTAATTATTTTACATGGGATGAATGGTATGCCAAAATAAAAGACAATCAAACCAATAAGCACGGTGTGTGCACGGTGTTATATGCTTTAGACCCCGAAGAGCAACATACATATGTGGCCGCCGCAAAAAATAAAGGATATGATATTTTATGGATGAACTCAGCTTTGGATACTCATTTTATTCAACATTTGGAACGTAAATTGGATAAAATCGTGTTTAAGCGTGTGGATGCCGATTCGCCGGAAAAATTGGTAGAAAAGGATGAAAATGTGGTGTCTAAATTAAGTGAAGAAGAGAAAAATAATTTAAGAAAATGGTTTGAAGAGGTTTTGGATAAAGAAAAATTTTTGGTTGAAGTAGAACCTCTTTCAGAGCATGATGCGCCGGTCATTATTACGCGACCTGAATTTACGCGCAGAATGAAAGACATGAACAGTATTGGCGGAGGTTCTGCAATGCCCTGGATGACCGGATTGCCAGAAATTCTGAATGTGAAAATCAATTCTAATCATCCGGTTTACTGGAAATTGAAAGATGTGAACGACGAAAACACACGCATCGAAAAAATCAGGCAACTTTCCGACTTGGCGTTGCTTTCCCAGGGTTTATTGAAAGGGGAAGCTCTTTCAAAATTCATGGAGCGCAATATTCAGTGGTTGTTGAATTAATCTTGATTTTTCATTTTTTTTTAGGCTTCGTTCATTGATTATTTATATCAGTTGTTTAAAAAACTTACTTTTGCATTTTCTTTTTAAATCATGAACGAAGCCGTATTTAAAAATATCATCTCACATTCCAAAGAATATGGGTTTATTTTTCCGGGAAGTGAGATTTATGACGGAATAGGCGCCATATACGATTATGGCCAAAATGGTGTTGAATTAAAAAATAACCTTAGACATTATTGGTGGATTGCCATGACGCGCTGGCATGAGAATATTGCCGGCATTGATTCGGCTATTTTTATGCATCCTACCGTTTGGAAAGCCAGCGGACACGTGGACGCTTTCAATGACCCGCTCATTGATAATAAAGACAGCAAAAAACGCTATCGAGCTGATGTATTGATAGAAGATTATTTGTCGGGAATTCAGGATAAGATTCAAAAAGAAGTTGAAAAGGCAAGAAAAAAATTCGAAAATTTTAATGAAGAATTGTTTGCTTCTACCAATAAAAGAGTTCTGGAATTGAAGGAAAAATACAACCGTTTCTACGAACGGTTTAAAAGAGCCATGGAAAACAACGATTTGCAGGAACTTCGGCAAATCATTGTGGATGGTGAAATTGTTTGTCCGATTTCAGGAACGCGTAACTGGACAGAAGTAAGGCAATTCAATCTGATGTTTTCCACTCAAATGGGTTCGGTTTCTACGGAAGCCGATGTGGTTTATTTGCGTCCTGAAACGGCCCAAGGCATTTTTGTAAATTTTCTGAATGTGCAAAAATCGGGTCGGATGAAAATTCCGTTCGGAATAGCCCAAACGGGAAAGGCGTTCAGAAATGAAATTGTAGCCCGACAGTTTATTTTCCGCATGCGGGAGTTCGAACAGATGGAAATGCAGTTTTTTGTGAGGCCCGGTACGGAAATGGAATGGTATGAATATTGGAAAGAAAAACGTCTGAAGTGGCATTTAGCCATGGGATTGCCTCAGGAAAATTATCGTTTTCACAACCATACCAAACTGGCCCACTATGCCAATGCCGCCTGCGACATTGAATTTCAGTTTCCGTTTGGTTTTAAAGAATTGGAGGGTATTCATTCCCGAACGGATTTTGATTTATCGCAGCATGAAAAATACTCGGGAAAGAAATTGCAATATTTCGACACGGAATTAGGACAAAGTTATGTTCCTTATGTAGTGGAAACTTCCGTCGGTTTAGACCGCTTATTTTTGGCCGTATTAAGCGCCTCCTATAAAGAAGAAAAACTGGAAAATGGTGAAGATCGGGTGGTGTTAAATATACCGGCTCCATTGGCTCCGCTAAAGGCCGCAGTTTTTCCGTTGGTCAAAAAAGACGGATTGCCAGAAAAAGCGGAAAAAATTTACAAGGAATTGAAAAAGTTCGTTCGTTGTGAATATGAGGATAAAGACACGGTGGGTAGGCGTTACCGCCGTCAGGACGCCATAGGTACGCCTTATTGTATTACGGTTGATTATGAAAGCATGAATGACGATACCGTAACCGTCAGAAACCGGAATACTATGGCTCAAAAGCGTATGAAAATTGAAGAAGCCATTAATTTTGTAAATACTGAATCATCTTTAAATAAATGGTTTGAAATAAATTGATTTTTGTAAATTAAGCAATATACTCTTTGTAGGGTGAATGAATTGTTATTGCGTTTAATTATTGCTTATCAGTAATTTCCTTCCGTAAGTTTTATCTTGATTTTTAATTAAAATGAAATAGATCCCGTCTGGGAATTGTTCAACATTTATTTTTGTTTGTTTTTCGTTTCCCAAGATCTGATTATGAACTGTTTTGCCTGAAGAGTTGATGATGGAAACGGAAGAGTTAGGGAGCATTTCACTAAGGAAAATTTCATTTTTAGCAGGATTGGGATAGATTATAAAATTTCTTTCATCCCATTCATTTAATCCACCCGGAGATATGGTGTTATTGTACCGTACGAGTGCAAATTTGCACGAGCCGGTACAAGGGCTGCCGGCTAAGATAATTTTTCCGTTTGACTGAACACCTACACATTTTCCACGATCTTCATCAGAAGAAGCTAAGGAGGTAGTCACATAACCATTATTAATCGGACCAAATGAGGTATTAAGTGTCCCGTCTGAGTTGTATTGAGCCAGAAGTAAATCGGATGTTGATCCATTGATAAAGGCAGAGCCCGAAAGAAGTATCTTTCCATCCGATTGCAGATAAATTCCTTTTGAATGAGTATATTGTCCTGTATTAACATTCAGTGAGGCCATGCCGGAATTACCGAAACTGTTATCCAGGGTTCCGTTACTATTTATTCTACAAAGTAGAGTATTGTTTCCGATAACATTGTAATTACTCAGTAAAATTTTTCCGTCGGGCTGTAAAGCCAAATAATTTCCATACGATGCATGATAGATGATAATTCCGCCATTAGTTCCAAAGGTGTTATCTATGGTTCCATTGGAATTTAGTCGTGCCAGTGAACAACTGGTAGATGAACCTGCAATAAGGATTTTTCCATCCGGTTGAACAAGTACAGCATAGATGGTGGACATTATTCCTCCGGGAAAACCAAAGGCTTTAAGAATTCCGTCTGAGTCGAAAGAATTATCATGCGAACCGTTGCTGTTTAATCGTAATACAAAAGTTTTATTGAACATATCAGTACCTCCCTTACCAACAGCCACAATTTTTCCATCGCTTTGAATCGTAATGTCATAGATTTCATCAAATGCAAAACCATCAATGTCATAGGAATATTTACCACCTGTACCAAAAGTATTATCCAATGTTCCGTTGGTATTCAATCGTATGATGGCTAGGTTACTATTATTATTGCTGGGAGATTGTTGACAAGATCCGCCAACCAAAATTTTACCATCATTCTGAAGGGCAACACAAAGCGCATTATCATTACCTCCATTAAAATCAACAGTAACTTTGCCGTTTGTTCCAAATGTATTATCGGTTGACCCATCGGCATTAAATCGCATAATGGTCATATCATATGCACCGGAACCATTTGAGCCAACCACAACAATTTTATCATCGGGTTGGATTATCATGTCAAAAACTTCTCCGCCGGCCGTAGTAACCACCGTTCCGTTTGTCCCAAACGACAGATCAATAATACCGTTTTGGGCCTTTATAGAAAAATTAATTATCAATATGAATATAAAATTCATACAGAAAAGCATGGAATCTTTTTTTGTTTTCATGATTTTTATTTTTGTACAAATGTATAGGGAAGGAAAGCGGAGATAATACGAAGAAATTCGTAAATTATTCTTTAGTAAGAATATAATTTTTATTCTTTTCCATTTCTATTTTGCCCACATCATTCACAATCAGTTTTTCTTTAATGGTTTTAAAACCGCCGGAGATAACTGAGACACTATACTCACCTGCAGGAAGAGCCATAAGGAATTTTCCGTTTTTGGAGTTGGCATTGAATTGAAACTCTTCATTGGTTTTAATGTTTTTGGCTACAATCAGACAATTGTAGGATTTGGGTTGACTTGAGGGAAGCGTATCATGGTGATATATTTTCCCCAAAAATATCCGATGAATCTGGTCCGATTCGTTAAACCGAATGCGATAAATATCTAAGTCTCCGATACCATCAGGGCGATAGGCGCTGATATAGCCCACACGGTTGTCGGGAGTTACGGAAATACTTCGGTCTTCATCGGTGGAATTAATGGGATAACCTAAATTAACAGGGTCGGAAAAAGTATTGGTTTCCGGGTCCCACGTGCACTTGAAAAGGTCAAAGCTTCCCATAGAATTATGCCCTTCGCTTGAAAAATAAAGTGTTCTTCCGTCGGGCCCCAAGAAAGGGAAGTCCTCGTTTTCATCCGTATTGATATTGGAAGGTAATTTATAGGGCAGCCCCCATTTACCGTTGGGTAATTTCCTGACAAAATACAGATCGCTTTGTCCTTCAAGCTTTTCTTTTCTACTGAAGAAAAAAGTTAAGCCGTCTTCACTCAAACATCCGGTAAGCTCAATTTCTTTATTAATTACTTCGTCAAGCAGTTTGTGTTTTGGGAATTCCGATTGAATATCCTTCCGTTGAGAAATATACAAATCGCCGTATTTTTCAATATTATCAACATAAACAATCATTTGCGTACCATCCGCATTCAAACTGACGGCTTGCTCGTCAAAAGATGTATTAATCATTCTTCCTCCGTTTACGGCCTTTGTCCAAACACTGTTTTCGGCTTTAGAAAACCAAATGTCGCTGTTACGGTAACCGTCTGTTTCTTGCTTTCGTCCGCCCACATTATCTTTTCTTCTGGAAGTAAATACTAAAAAAGTTTCATTGGCATTCACAAAAGGGTAATAATCGGGTTCATCGCTGTTTATGTCTTTTCCTAGGTTATAAAAAGTTACATTAACGGGATTGGCTCTTAATTTTCTTGCATTTTCGATATAACGAAGCTGACGTTGTATGAATTTTTGTTCGTCTTTCCCCGGTTTAAGTTCGAGGCATTTTTTGTAGGTTTCTTCGGCTTTGTCAATTTCATGGGTAAGAAAATAGGCCTTGGCAAGTAGCATGTGATATTCCAAATTGGTTTTACCTTCTTTTTCCTTTATAAGATTTTCAAGAATAGGTATGGCTTCCTGACGATTGATACGGGTGTGAACCAAACAATAGGCCAAACGATAACGAACTTTCAAATTATCGGGTTCCTTTTTGGCAAAGTACCTGTAAACCGGAATGGCCATGATATAGTTTTTGTGACTGAAATGTTCGTCGCCCTCTTCAATTTCATACTTGGTGGGCGGTTTTTGAGAGGAAATAGAAACCGGAATCAATAAAACTAATAAAATGTACGATAGGGATTTCATTTTTCCGGTAATCCTATTCATTTTCCGTGCCTAAAAATAGTGTTTTTATTCAATTTAACATTTCATCCAAAGAATTTTGGTATTTTTTTAAATATTCCATGATGTTCCCAAAATTTTGTTGGTCAATGCTGAGGGTGCCATCTGTTACGACTCCGATTTTTCTGAAACTAACTGCCATTTTTTGAATGAATTCCAAAAAATCTTTCTCATTATCAGGAGACAAGGAAATAATTATTCTTCCCTGAGCCTCTCCAAAAAGAAAAGCATCTTTTCGGATGTTTTCATTGGAGGTAATGTTAAACCCCAATTGGTTTTCCAAACAAGATTCAAGTAATGTTATAAACAAACCGCCGTCGCTGATGTCCTGAACGGAATTTAAATTACATTTTCTGATAAGTTCCTGAATTGCTTTTTGCACATTAAATTCTTCTTCCGGGTTAAAATAAGGAGCCGGAGATGATTTAACATTAAGATAACTGTACAGATATTCCGAGGAAGCGATGTCGTTTACTTCTTTGCCGATGAGGTAAATGATATCGCCCGGATTTTGGAAAGACAATGTCGTTTGTAAGTTTTTATTTTCCAGTATGCCGATCATACCGATGGTAGGAGTGGGGAAAACGGGACCTTCAAAGCTGGATTGATTATAAAAACTAACATTTCCGCCCGTAACAGGGGTATTGAACTTTTCGCATGCTTTTTTCATGCCCTTAATGGCCCCCACGAACTGCCAATATACTTCCGGATTGTAGGGATTGCCGAAATTCAGGCAATTCGTAACAGCCGAGGGTATACCTCCGGCACAGCTGATATTACGGGCAGCTTCCGCCACGGCTATGGCGCATCCCTCCTCGGGATCGGCAAAAACGTAACGGCTGTTGCAATCTACGCTCATGGCAAGCGCTCTTTCCGAATTTTTAATATTCACCACAGCTGCTGCACAGGGTTTGTTGGTGGTTCGGTTTACGGTGCCCACCATGGTGTCGTATTGCCTGTAAACCCATTTTTTGGAGCATAGGTTCGGATGTGCCGCCAGGAAAAGCATTATATCTTTCAGATTTTCGGGTTGAGGTATTTGTTTAATATCAAATTTTTTATTTTCGGAGTAATAGGCCGGTTCTTTATATTCCCTTTCATATACCGGAGCACCTCCTCCCAAAACCAAGCTATCGGCAGGAATTTCGGCATATAATTCACCTTCATAGAAATAACGTAATGTGTTACCTTTCGTAACAACACCGATTTGTTCACATTGTAAGTCCCACTTATCGAATATTTTTTTTACTTCTTCCTCTTTTCCTTTTTTCACTACCACCAACATGCGTTCCTGCGACTCACTGAGCAAAAATTCAAAAGGTTGCATGTTTTGCTGACGAGCCGGAACTTTTTCCAGCCAAATATCCATACCGTGCTTTCCTTTGGCGCTCATTTCGCTGGTGGAACAGGCAATGCCGGCAGCCCCCATGTCTTGCATACCCACTACGGCGCCGGTTTGAATAACTTCAAGCGTAGCTTCCAGCAGAAGTTTTTCCTGAAAAGGATCCCCCACCTGAACGGCCGGAAGGTCGTCCATGCTGGACTCCGTAATATCTTTGCTGGCAAAAGCGGCTCCACCTAAACCGTCTTTTCCCGTTGAAGAGCCTACGATGAAAACCGGATTGCCTTCGCCTTCCGAAATGGCTCTTACGCCTTTCCCGATTTCTACAATACCCACGCTCATGGCGTTCACCAGCGGGTTAACCGTAAAGCTGTCGTCAAAGAATACTTCACCTCCCACCGTGGGCACCCCGAAAGCATTTCCGTAATCTCCGATTCCTTTCACCACGCCCCGAATCAGCCACTTGGTTTTTTCTTCTTGGATTTTTCCAAAGCGAAGGGAATTCATTTGTGCAATCGGACGAGCCCCCATGGTAAATATGTCCCGGTTGATTCCCCCTACTCCGGTGGCTGCTCCCTGGTAGGGCTCTATGGCACTGGGATGATTATGACTTTCTATTTTGAAAGCGCATGCCAGTCCGCCGCCGATGTCCACTAATCCGGCATTTTCTTCACCGGCCTTGGCTAATAAATGAGGACCTTCTTTGGGGAGTTTTTTTAACCACAGAATGCTGTTCTTATATGAGCAATGCTCGCTCCACATGACGGAATAAACAGCCAATTCCGTGAAATTGGGCGTTCGGCCAAGGATTTCGCAAATTCGGTGAAATTCCTCTTCCAATAATCCAAGTTTTTTGGCGTTTTCTGGGGTAGTTAAAGGATTTGAAAATTTCATGGTATGAAAGTTTATTATTAAAGTGATGAAGTTCTTCCGCCATCCACGGGGATATTAATTCCGTTGATGTATGAAGCCATCGGACTGGCCAAAAAAATAACGGCAGCAGCCACTTCTTCAGGCATACCAAATCGCTTCATGGGGATTTCTTCCATCATTTCTTTTTCAATTTTTTCTTTTTCACATTGCAGTTGCATGGATTTTTTTTGAATGATGGACTCCAGACGCTCGGTTCGGGTAGCACCGGGCAGAACATTGTTGACCGTAATACCGAAAATACCCAATTCGTTGGCCAGGGTTTTAGCCCAGTTGGCCATGGCTCCTCTAAGCGTATTGCTTACTCCGAGGTTGGGAAGAGGTTGTTTGACACTGGTAGATATTATGTTGATGATTCTTCCATATCCGGCATTTTTCATTCCGTTGAGCAAGGTCTGAACTAAAACATGAGCTGCCAAAAGGTGTTGTTGAATGGCTGTTATAAAATCATCCGGTTGGGCATTGATGATAGGGCCTGCTGCCGGGCCTCCGGAATTATTGACCAGAATATGTACAGGTCCCATGCGTTGCGAAAGGTTTTCTACTAAAGTTTTAAGCAATGGGGTTTGACTCATATCGCAGGAAATGTATGAATGATTTTGACCGTTGGGAGTGGGGAGCGAACGGCAAGCCGTTTTTAAATCAGCTTCATTTCTTGAGAGCAGGAAAACCGTGCAACCTGCTTCTGCCAGTAACTTTGCCGAGGCCAATCCAATTCCTTTTGAACCTCCGCAAACCAAAGCGTTTTTGTTACTTAAATCAATTTTCATGTTTTTGTTTGATTTCTTCCAGGCATTTAGTAATCATTTCCGGGGGGTAGCCCTTGGCGTAAAGATAACGCTTAATTTTTATTTCATTCGTTTCATGGTAAAGCTGTTTTTTAAATCTATCCGATTGTAGAATTTTCAGGCAGTTTTCGTGTATTTCCGATTCAAATAATTTGATTTTTTTCTCAATTTCCTGATTTTTAAATCCTTTTTTACTTAGTTCAAAAACAATTTTTTGGGGCCCCCATTTATTTATTCTTATTTTACCTCTTACAAATGCTTCAATATATTTGCTGTCCGAAACCAATCCGTTTTCTTTTAAAGTTTTTAAGTATTCATATTGAATTTTTTTTTCTTTTATTCCCCATTCATATAATTTTTTCAGGATTTCATTTTCACTTCTTTCCCTATAGGCACAATAATTCAAAATTTTATTCCATATTCGGTTATCCATTTTTTTGTCAACTTTGTGCAATATATCAAAAAGTAAAGATATTGGACTTTAAATCATGTTTTCAAAAGATAATTTAATTGAAGAGTGCGGCGATTACCTTCCGGAGAAAGAAAGGGAAATGTTATGGGAATCGTTAAAAGAGTCACCGGTAACCTCCGTGCGGCTTCATCCGCTTAAGTTCAAAGTGTTAAATTTTCCCGTTAAAGCAAGCGTTCCCTGGTGCAGAGAGGGAGTTTATCTGAGTGAACGACCGGTTTTTACTTTGGACCCCGCTTTTCACACGGGGGCCTATTATGTTCAGGAAGCTTCTTCCATGATTGCGGGCGAAATGGTTGGTGAGGTAGTGAAAAACATTAAAAATCCGGTTATATTTGATGCGGCTTCGGCACCGGGCGGTAAGGCTACGCATATCCTGGAGAAATTAAACGGAAACGGCGTTTTGGTTTGTAATGAACCCGACGGTAAACGATTTCAAACTTTGAAAGGTAATTTAACAAAATCCGGTTACGTAAACCGTGTAATTACCAAAAATTCATTGGAAAAAAAAATAAATCCTCTTCCGTTATTTGATGTCATTCTCCTGGATGCACCTTGTTCCGGTAGCGGCATGTTCAGAAAGAACAGGGAATGGATGGCAAAATGGAAAAAAGAATGGCCAAAGATTTTTTCCAATCTGCAGAAAAAAATCATTTCTAATCTCATTCCTTTTCTAAAACCCCAAGGTGTTTTTATTTATTCTACATGCAGTTTTTCCGTATCCGAAAATGAAGAAAATGCAAGGTTCCTTTCTGACTCAGGTATGGAACTTTTGCATAAAAGTTTTTTTTCAGAATATGAGTCCGACGGTGTTCTTATTAATGAATGGGGCTGCCGGTTTTATCCGCATCGTTTGGCGGGTGAAGGCTTTTTTATTACCATAGCTCAAAAATCAAAAGCCGATAACAGCTTTGCAGAATATTTTAAATCTGCTTATACCGAAACATTTGAGTTTTACAAACCGAATATTTTCGTAAGAAATGCTGAAAAAAACGAAAAAGAATATTTTTATCTGAATAAAGTAGTTTTGGATACGATTAGAAGTTTAAGCCAAACCGGCATAAGGGTAATGGAGGCGGGTTTGAAGCTTGGAACAGAAAAATTCGGTTCGTTTTATCCTTCTCAGGAATTGGCCTTAGCCATCCATATACCCGGAGAAATATTAAAATTTACAGATTTGGAAATCACTTCGGATGAGGCCTTGTTTGTTTTAAAAAACAAGCAAATTAAAACGGATTTGATTAAGGATACGATAAATCCTGCAAGATTTATGCGTTTAACATACCGGAATAACGGTTTGGCATGGGTAGAGGCACAGAACAACGGCAAATACCGTGTATATTTGGATGAATTTCATCGAATTAAAAGCCATAAATTGGAGGAATGAAAATAAAATCATCGCTTACATTTTTTTTGTTTTTTTTTACTGCTTTTTTCTTTACTCAAAAAAAGTGGAACTATCCGGAGTCGGTTCGTGAAAATACGACTGACGATTATTTCGGAATGAAAGTGCCGGACCCTTACCGGTGGTTGGAAAATGAAAACAGTCCGGCTACTAAAGCGTGGATAGAAAAACAAAATGAATTCACCGAGGAATATTTCAGAAAAAATATTCCCGACCGGGAAAAAATTGAAAAGGAACTTGAAACTGTATCGAATTATTCCACCCTCAGCACACCCGTAAAAAACGGAAAATATTATGTGCTTTGGTTAACACGTCCAGAATGGAACCAACCGGTTTTGTATTATTCCAAAAAATTAAGTTTAAACGTATCGGCCGATTATAAAGAATTATTGAATGTAAATAAGCTTTCCGAAAAAGGGCTTTATTCACCGGGAGCCATGGCCATTCATCCGGAAAAGGATTGGATGGCTTATGCGCTTTCCTATTCCGGCAGCGACTGGAATACCATTTACGTCAAAGACATTAAAACCAACAAACCAATCACCGACACCATTCCCTTCAGTCAGTTTAGTTCATTAAGTTGGTGGAAAAATAAACTGGTTTACACCATAGCTGAGAAACCCGAGCTTAGCAAGATGTATTCCAAACCGGTATCGTCATATTCCCTTTTTGCCAGAGATATCTTAAAGAAAAACGACTCATTAATCTTTTCCGTCAGGGACTCGTTACGTATATTTCTAAGCGGAAGCGTATCGGAAGATCAACGCTTTTTATTTGTGACAATTTCCAAAGGGACATCCGGAAATCAATTGAAAATAAAAAAAATAAAAGGAAATGGAAAAAATGACTGGTATGATTTCGGCGACGATTTTAAAAATGACTTTTCCGTGGATGGAAATTTAGGTGATACGGTTTTCATAAGAACCAATCAAAATGCACCCAACGGAAAAGTGATGGGTTTTTGGTTCAGGGATAATGAGGTAATTCCTTTGGGTGATGTTGTTCCGCACCATCCAGCCAGAGTCCTTCAGCAATTTGTAGCTTCAAAAGTCGGGTATGCCTGTTCCTATTTGGAAAATGTAAGTTCACAATGCATGTTTAAAAAAAGAGGCGCCGCAGATTGGACAAAAATTGAATTGGAAGAGAATGTAAGCGTGCGGGGTGTTGTTTATGATAAAACAAGCGGCCGATGGTTTATAAGTACGCAAACTTTTTTTTCACCGGGCAAAATATTTGAATTGAACCTGTCGGAAATGAAATTGATAAAAAAATACGAAGTAATGACAGGTATCCATTCAGATGATTTTATAAGCAGGCAAATATTTTTCCCTTCCCGGGACGGAACAAAAATTCCGATGTTTATCCTTTCATTAAAAAAATGGGATATGAAGGAGGCCGTCCCCGCTTTTGTTTACGGATACGGAGGATTTAACATTTCGCTTACCCCTTCGTTCAGCGCCGAACGTTTGATGTTTTTGAAAAGAGGAGGAATTTATATAATCGTAAACATGAGGGGAGGGGGTGAATTCGGAAAGGAATGGCACAAGGCAGGAACAAAGTGTAATAAACAAAATGTTTTTAATGATTTTATGGATGCCATCGATTATATGGTGAAGAACGGTTGGACATCTTACGATAAAGTAGCTATACACGGTCGGAGTAACGGGGGACTACTGATTGGAGCGGTTATTACGCAGCGTCCGGACATATGCAGGGTGGCCATTCCGGCAGTGGGCGTTTTGGACATGCTGCGTTATCAAAATTTTACGGTGGGCAGGGCCTGGGCCGTGGATTATGGATTAAGTGAAAATAAAGAAGAATTTCATTGTTTGCTGAAATATTCGCCTAATCATAATGCCATAAGGGCTGAACGTAATCCGGCTACATTAATTTTAACTGCAGATCACGATGACAGGGTAGTTCCGGCACATTCTTTTAAGTTTGCCGCTGCCCTTCAATACCACTCCGTATCCGATAAACCGGTTTTAATACGTATTGAAAAAAGTGCAGGTCATGGTGCCGGTAAACCCAGAAAACAATATTACAAAGACTCTTCTTACCTGTGGGGAATGGTTTTTCACGAACTCAAAATGCCCTTTCAATAAATATTTATCACCATCGTAAAAAATAACCATTAAACTTGCTAACTTTACGTAAATAAAATTATGCTTATGAAAAAGTATTTTATACTAACGTTGTTTTTAATTGGATTTTTTACCCAAGTAAAGGCACAAGATCAAAATGTTAACGTGAATCCTAAGGCAGTAATTGCCAATAAAGCCAGGAATGAAGCGTTAAATGCGCAGCAAAAACTCGGTCTTTCAACCGAACAATTTGCTAAATGGTATCAGGCAGCGTTTAAAAGAATGGATGCCAACGAGCCGCTTTTTGAAAAAATAAAAAATTCACAGGATAAAGAACAAAACAAAAAAACACGCCAGGAAATTCGTGAAAACAGAAAAAAATTTGATGAAGAGGTAAATGCTTTTCTGAACGATGACCAAAAATCAAAATGGGCTGCATGGAAGGAAGAAAGAAAGAATCAAATCAAGCAAAATCGTTCCGAAATTAAAAGTAAAAAACAAGCCTCTCAGGAAGAAAATTTGGAAATGATTGAACTTGAAAACTAAAATGAATTTAAAATGTTATCGATGAAGGGATTGATTAAATCCCTTTTTTTATTTTTGCAAATTGTGAAGTTTTATATGCAGAATTTAATCATTGTTTTATGCATGGTCCCATTTTTTCTGATTTCTCAATATAATCCGCAAGGATTAGCGAACATTGAAAAAATTTTAAATGAAGCGGATGAAGCGTTGTTCAACAAAGGATTACTTAACTTCAATAATGGAGATTTTGTCAATGCAACTAAAATATTTGATAGTTTGCATAAAAAGTACCCTAAATCCATAGAGCTCAGGTTTTTATTTTCTTGTGCATCTTCCCATATTCCGCCGCTAAAACAAATTTCTTTGAAAAACCTTAAGGAACTCAGAGAATTTTCGCCCTTGCTTGAAAATTATGCTTTCTATATGGGTCAAGCATACGAAATTAATGATAGTCTTGAAAATGCCCTTTATTGGTATAAGAAGTACGATAAAGATTATCCCATTCCAAACCCCATAAATCCTTCGCTTAAAAAGAAAGTTCTAGAAAAAATCATCAATTTGGAAAAAGCGATGGAGCTTAAACATAAAACCAATCCGGTTCAAATTAAAAATATTGGCCGGCCTGTTAATACAGAAGCGTGGGAATATACTCCCTTACTTCCGCAAGATGAATCTTTCATAATTTTTACATACAGAGGCCCTAAATCAAAAGGGGGTAAGCAAAAGGTAACGGTAGGATTAGACAAAGTAAAAGAAGAGGAAAAGCTTTATTTTGAGGATGTTTTTATTTCCTATCGAGTTAATGACTCTGTTTGGGCAGACCCCAAACCCATAAACTCAATCAATACCCAAATGCATGATGCAGCGGTTGCTCTTTCACATGATGGAAGGGAACTTTTTGTATATAAAAACTTGGGTAAAGGTTATGGCGACTTGTTTTTATCCACCTATGACGGTAAAAATTGGTCGGTTCCGGTTTATCAAAAAGGACTTAACTCTGAAAAATGGGATGGGAGTGTTGCTTTTATGCCCAACAAAGACGAGATTATTTTCTCGTCCGAACGCCCGGGCGGATTAGGTAAAAAGGATTTATGGAGAGCTAAAAGAATTGGTCCCAATACATGGGGAAAAATAGAGAATTTAGGTCCTGAAATCAACTCATCCGATGATGAAGATGCTCCCTTTGTTACGGCAGACGGAAAAATTTTATTTTATTCAACTAACGGTAAATTTAGTACAGGTGGTTATGACATTGTACGTTCCGATTTGGGAGATGAAGGAAAGTGGAAAAAGCCCTTTAACCTGGGAAAACCCATCAATACACCTGCCGACGATAAATTTTTCATGGTTATAGGTAACGGTTCGCGTGCCTATTATTCCTCATATAAAGAGGACACCGAAGGTGAATATGATATCTATATTATTGAACCCGGAATTCCGGGAATACCGGTGTCTATGGTTCAAATCATAAGTTTCTGTTATTTGGATAATCAACCCGTAGAGTCTAATATTCAAATAAAATCGTCCGATGAAAAAAAATTACCCGTTCAAAAATTAAAAACGACCAAGTTTGACGGAAAAGCCATCGTGAATTTGCCATCCGGAGTGGATTATACATTTGAATTCAGCATTCCGGGGTTTACTCCTCAAATCAAAACCTTAAGTGTACCATTACAGGATACATTTATTAAAATGTTTGTTTATAATGATTTTTTCAGTGAGGCCTATTTAAATAAGATGAAAAGAGTAGAAGACAGTATAAAATCACTATCATCTATGAAATCATCCGAAAAAGAATTGAACAGTTTCTTTGAAAAATACGCTGATTATACGAATGACTCCATTGTTTTTAGGGTTCAGGTGGGCGCTTTCCGATTTGTGGAAAATTTCAATTTAAATAAACTGATACCCTTCGGCAAAGTTCAACGCGTTAGCGGAAAAGATAATATTACCCGATTCTATGCCGGAAGCTTTAAAACCATTAAAGAAATTCGCCCTTATATGGATGATATTAAAAATGTTATTCCTGACGCTTTTGTGGTCATACAAGGGCCCACCACTTTCTATTATTTAAGCGATTTCAGGAAAATCCTGGAATCAAAAAAATGAAATCAATTCATCTAATTTTTGAATAGTATTCGAGTAGGTATATCTTTTACTTTCAAATCGGTTTAACCAAACCGAATTCCAGCCGGCATTTAATGCACCAATTACGTCAGTTTCAAATTGATCACCTACCATAAGGCATTGCTCGGGTTCAGCCCCCGTAATCTTTTCACAATACTTAAATATTTCAATTTGCGGTTTTCTGAAACCGATGTCATCCGAGATAAATATATTTTTAAAATAATTAAGGATTCCCGATGAATGGAGTTTCACTTTTTGAACATCAGGAAAACCGTTAGTAATTATGTGCAGGTTATATTCTCCGGAACTGAAAAAATTCAACGTGTTCAGGCATCCTTCTACCAGATTTTTTCCGGTTGGAGTAATTTTCATATAAGTTTCGGATAATTTTTTTGTTAAATCCTGATTAAAAATTCCAAAATGTTCTAAGGTCCATGCAAAGCGTTTGAGTCTTAAATCTTCTTTAGAAATCTTGTTGTTATAATAGGCCTCCCATGCCATTTTATTATAAATAACGTAGGTGTTAATAAAGCGATCAAATTCATCTTCATCAATGGATAGTCCATGAATTTCCAGTATGGTTTTCATTCCATCACGGCTGTTCATTCTGAGGTCCCATAATGTATCATCCAAATCAAAAAATATATGACGAATGTTTTTTCCAACCCTTGGCATATTAAAATAATTTGTCGAAAAAAAAGTAGAAAAAAGCAGTCCAAAGCGAAGCCGATAAGGTCATGGAAAGGATTATTTTTAAAGGGCTCTTAAAAAATTTTACTGCAATAAAACATCCTCCGGGATAGGATAATAAAACCGGAGCCAATAGTGCAATTCCTCCTAACCCCCACTTTTGCTTAACTCTTATGATTTTCCTTATTTTCCTGATTTTGCTTTGCTTCAACTTTGAAGGAAATCTTTTATTCACCCAGTTAAAAATTCCTTCCGATAAATAAGTGAATATAAATGACCCCACAAATGCCCCTCCCACAACAAATGCAAATACGGCCGGAAAATTTTTACCGAAGTAAAGAAATGCCGATGCAAATCCGATTTTCCCGAAAAACATGGAAGGCAGAAAAGCAATCAACAGTCCTTTAATCCACTCCATTTTGTGAACAACACCTTAACAATTTAAAATTAGGTATTATTGGAAAATCAGTAACTTTGCCACAATTTAAGTTAACATTATTTTAAAATTTAATCTATGGGTTCATCTTCCTCTGTTTCCGAAGTTCAACATGAAAGCATGTTTGCTTCCGTTTTGGCTCGTTTGCAAACCGCAGCCGAGAAAATCCAACTCAAACCCCAGGTTCTGAAAGTTCTGAGCAATTGCCAGAAAGAAATAAAGGTGGCTCTTCCGGTGGTCATGGACAACGGCAACATCGAAGTTTTTGAGGCATACAGGGTTATTCATTCCACGCATGTTGGTCCCTCTAAAGGAGGCATTCGTTATGCCATGGATGTGAACGACGACGAAGTTCGTGCATTGGCTGCATGGATGACCTTTAAATGTGCCGTGGCCGATTTGCCCTACGGCGGTGCCAAAGGCGGTATTAAATGTGACCCTCGAAAGATGAGCGCAGGGGAATTGGAACGACTTACCCGTGCGTATGCCAAAGCCATGAAAAATGTTTTTGGTGTTAATTTGGATATCCCGGCTCCTGATATGGGAACATCCGGCAGGGAAATGGCCTGGATAGTGGATGAATTCAATAAAATGACCGGTGAGGATGTGCCGGGAGTCATTACCGGAAAGCCTTTAAACATTGGAGGTTCGCTTGGGCGTGAAGCTGCCACCGGGCGCGGCGTCATGGTGAACACCATGCAGGCATTGGAAAAACTTAAACTCGATCCGAAAAAGACAACAGCTGTTGTTCAGGGATTCGGTAATGTGGGCTCTCATGCCGCCCGTCTGCTTCATGAACAGGGTATTAAAGTAGTGGCCATCGGTGACCACACAGCCAGTATTTATAATGAAAAAGGGATTGATATTCCGGCTGCATTAAAATTTGTTGCTCAAAATAACAGAATATTAAAAGGTTTC
>FQKF010020935.1_pt1 | contig 26077 bp, 18 predicted proteins | sample 1504521 | NCBI WGS metagenome assembly FQKF01 (sample SAMEA4475357, study PRJEB15587) | soil metagenome | biome: Soil; feature: Field | place: India | collected 2015-03-11 | depth 0 m
GGCATTGGCCAGCGCATGCGCGACCACCGAGCCGATATCCGCGACCTGGACGCTGTGCTGCGCCTTTTTGCTCTCGAACAGCCCGAAGTGGTATTCCACCTAGCCGCTCAGCCCTTAGTGTTGCCCGGCTACGAAGACCCGGTGGGCACGTTCGCCACCAACACACAGGGCACGGTACACATCCTGGAGGCCATCCGCCAGACACCTAGCGTGCGTGCCGCCGTACTCATCACCACCGACAAGTGCTACGAAAATCGCGAGTGGGTCTATGGCTATCGCGAACTTGACCCTATGGGTGGCCACGACCCCTACAGCGCCAGTAAGGGTGCTGCAGAGCTGGTCATCGCCGCGTATCGGCGCTCGTTTTTTCATCGCCCCGGCAGCCCGGCCATTGCCTCGGCCCGCGCGGGCAACGTCATTGGCGGCGGCGACTGGGCCGAATACCGCCTCGTGCCCGACATCGTGCGCGCCCTCGAAAGCGGCCAACCTTTAGACATCCGAAGCCCTAACGCCGTGCGCCCCTGGCAGCACGTGCTGGAGCCTTTGGGCGGATACCTGCTGTTGGCCCAGCGCCTGCTCGACGCACCCGAACGCTATGCCGAAGCCTGGAACTTCGGCCCCCTGCCCCACAGCATCCAATCCGTGCGCGCCGTATGCGATGCCTTCTTCGAGCACCTCCGCCAACAAAATACCCAACTGCAGGCGCACCCCGGCTGGCGCGACATCTCCTCGCCCAACCAGCCGCACGAAGCCGGCCTGCTCATGCTCGACATTAGCAAAGCCATCCACCACCTGCGCTGGCAACCAGCGCTGACCTTCGGCGAAATGGTCGCCCTCACCGCAGACTGGTACGCGCGCTACTCAGCAGAGTCGGTCCAGGCGCTATGTCAGGAGCAGATTGAGCTGTATGAGCGGCTATGGGCAGAGCGCTGCAAATGAGTGCGATGCCCTGCCTTTGTCCCGAATATGTCTCGACTCGTCCTGAAAGCAATGCACTCTCAACGCTTTTACAATTACGCCACCATGCGTCGTCGGCTGCAGTGGTTTGGCTGCTTGCCGACAACTCAGGTCGAAACAGCCAGATTCTACATGGCACGAGGAGCACGCTATGAAGCAGGATCGGCTACATAACCCACAAACAGCATTGTATTGGTCGGGATGTGGCGCAATACCAGCACAAATGGCTTATCGAACCACAACTGGGGTGGCACGGAGACTACGCCAAAGCCAATAGATGTTACGGCGGCGCCCTCTGCGCCTTTTTCATCCACGTTCAGAACGGTTTTGTGCTTGACCTGCGAGATGAAGATATTTTTTCCGCTCGGGCTCGTGCCCATCGGCGTAAAATCTGCGTCGCGCTCGGAGAAGGGCGCCCGGACGCCCAGCGCTTCCATACTCCCGATCAGATTGTTTTCATAAGACAGGCTTAGCTTGGGGAAGCGCACCTCAGCACGGCTGTAAACGATGCTATCGTACAAGGCCCGCCAGCGCTGGGGCGTCAGGTTGAGGTGCCACTGAGGGTCCGAGTTGCTCCATCCGGGCTGAATGAGGCTCAGGCTATACGTTGAGTCGCGGAAAGGAAGGTCCACCAGCTGAAATTGGGATGTAGCAGCGAAGGTGAACGCACGGTCCGCATAGACGAAGTCCGCCTGCACCTTGGAGCCGTCCGCGCGGGTAAAGGGCGCCTTGCGCGTGAGCTCGGGAGCAAAGCCCGTAGCCCAATCAGCTCTGAAGTGCAAGGCATTGATGAGGAAGGCCACATCGAGCGGCGTTATCTGGTCTAATATCTTGTCAATTTTGCCTTTCGTGTTGGTTTTCACCCAACCATTGATGTGCTCAAGGGCCTGCTGGGCGACGCTGAAGTTGAGGTTGTCGGCGCCGCAGTGATAATATTGTTGGAGGGTTTGTAAGAAAGGTTCCCTTACGGTGATGCGCCCAGCATCGTAGAAGTACCGGTTAGCGACCGTAAGGGTTGGGTGCCCACTTTGCTTGGTAAGTAGTACTTCTAAGTTGCGGTAGCCGGCGTTGAGGTCGCTGTTTGCCCAGCCGCTGCAGCCCAGAAATGTCTGCAGCTCTTCGGCGGTCCTTCCGCGCGCACCGCTGACGGCCATTGAAAACGCCGTCTGGATGCCATATGGCGAAAGCAGCACATTCTGCTTGGGCTTTGCCAACTGCTCCTGGCGGAAGAGCGCCCACCCTACGACCTGACTCATTTCTGCAACACTGGCCACTTGCACCGGCGTAACGGGCGGCAAAGGTGAAGTGTCTTTCCGACAACTGAAGGCAGAGAGGAAAAACGACGCGGCAAATAGAAAAACGAGGGCTTTTTTCATAAAAAAATGCTTTTTAGATGAAAGGAAACAGTTGTTGACGACAATACAGCCATTGACTGCTGTACTGCGTGTTTTAAGAACGAAGACTACTGCCAACACCTCTGGGGTTGGCTGAAGTGTAGAAATAATCCGTAGCCGGCTATTTGGCACATTTTTGGCTGCTTTAGATGCGCCTTATGAGGCGCTGAAACGCGGTGCTGCAAAAGGCCATAGTTTTAGGAATTGAGTCCTCCTCCAAAAAGCGCGTGTAATCCCGTGAACTGCGCTTTTCTTTTTCAATCCGCCTTGCGGCTGCCCGGGCTTCCCTCCGGGCAGCCGTTTTTTGTTTCCATTATCGCCCAATGTTTTGCTGTATTCTTATAACGACAAAGGCACGAGGAGACACGAGAAACCTTGAAGCGTCCTTAGATAGCCGTGCGCCTTTCACCAGCGGGTTAGTGCCAATAATCAGAGGGGGCTGTCTGTTGGAACACAGGGGCATGAGGAGTCTCAGGGACATTTCGCTCGTTAAGGTGCTTTTGGGGAGCGGTTCTTCCGACGGCAGGAGTGCCGGATAAGCCCTACTTTTGGCGGCGCTAAACAAAGGCGCGCATTAGGCTTATGGCATTTCGACTTCTGGCCACAGGGATGCTCTGGCTGTTTCTGGTGTCCGGCCTGCTGGGGCAGGACCCTCGTTTTTCGCAGTTTTACGCTTCGCCGTGGAACCTCAACCCGGCGCTTACCGGCGCTTTTGAGGGCCGCTGGCGCGCCACGGCCAACTACCGCGACCAGTGGAGCAGCATTTTGTCGCCCGTGCCGTTTCGCACCTATTCGGCGGCAGCCGATGTGCGCTTCGATGTAGGCTCTTACGATCACTTTGCTTTAGGCCTTGGGGCCCTGCACGACGAAGCAGGCACAGCGCGCTTTTCGCAAAACAAGGCCCATCTGGGCGGTACTTTTCTGAAGCAAATCAGCGGTGGCCCGCGCCGTACAGCCCACGTGCTGAGCGCCGGAGTGCAGCTGGGTTTTGGCCAAAACAGTGCCGACTGGGGCAGGGTATGGTTCAGCCGCCAGTTTGACCCTTTGCAGGAGCGGCCCGACTTCGATGCGCCCAACGGCGAACCAAATGCCCAGGGCAACTCCAGCCCATACCTAGACTTCAACGCCGGCCTGCTGTGGTACGCCGTGTCGCCGCGCAATGACGGTTTCTGGACGCTGGGCATCGCCTGGCATCACCTCAATCGGCCCAATGTGGCCCTACTGGCCGACAACCCCAGCGAGCGCCTCTACCTGCGCTGGACAATGCACATGGGTGGCTTGTTGCCTTTGAGCGAGCAAATGGGTCTGATGCCCGCCCTACTCTTAATGAGCCAGGGTCCTGCCCGTGAGCTGAACGCTGGGGCTGCCATCCGCTATTCCAACGGCGACCGCAACGAACTGGCCCTGCGCGCCGGAGCATGGACGCGCGTCGTGAACCGCCTTCAGCAGGGCGTGCAAGCCGATGCAGCGATAGCTGTCGTCATGCTCGAACTGGAGCGCTGGATGCTGGGCCTCAGCTATGACATTACCACCTCATCATTGGCGCGCGTCAACAATTCGCGCGGTGCTTTTGAGCTATCGCTTACCTATTATCACCCGGCCGTGCGGCGCTCGCGCGTCGCGTGCCCGCGGTTTTAAACATCTGTTTTTCGGGCTAATGCCTGCTATTTTGCCTATCCACTTTTTGCTGTCTCTAGGAGACACCCGCGCATGAACCTGAAGTTTTTACTGCCTACGTTTCGCAATCGCTACCGCTTCGTGCAAGATTGTCTAGAGCGCTACACCCCACCCACTAGGGGTAAGCCCGCTGTGTCGCAAGCGCTCAATCTGGGCACGGGCGAAGGCGACTACGACCGAATGCTGGCCGCTTACTGCCAACAGGTAGTGGGCTGCGACGTCAATGAAAACGACCTGGCCTGCGCCCGAGCCGTGAATGCCGACGTGCCTAACGTAACCTATGAGAAAAACGACGCTCTGAATCTGAGTTATCCGGATGAGGCCTTTGACCTGGTCGTCTCGTGCGAAGTTATCGAACACGTGGGCGAGCCGCGCCGCATGCTGGCCGAAATTTACCGCGTGCTGCGCCCGGGCGGACGGCTTTTCCTAACGTTCCCTAATCGCGGTTTCCCATTCAGCTACGACCCCATCAACTACATCTGGCTGCGCTTGCGCAAGCCGCACCAGCGCGAGTACGCCATCGCACAGGGCGCCTATGCCTTCGGGCATACGTACCTGATTGACCGACGGGAGTTTCTGCAATGGGTGGAGGAGCAGGGCTTTGAGGTGCTGGAACAGCGCGGCCTGAGCCGCTACCTCGTGGGACTGCTAGAAATGTACCACACCGGTTTGCTGCAGCGCCTGCTCAAGCGCAATGCCCAAAATACGACGGACACACAGACACCCTCCATTGCTATACAGCCGCGCAGCAGCCGACCGCCCCGCCTGGCTGTGCTCACTGACGCCATTTTGTGGCTCGACCACACCCTGTTTGGCTGGTCGAGCGCCAGCGTGGGCGTAGGAGTGGTGCTGGCGAAACCAGAAAAGCCTAATACCTGAACTTTTCATCAAAACCAACGCGAAGCAATCATGGCCAAACCGAAGAAAAAGACCGCTAAGACCGCCGCCAGGCCCACCACCGCTGCTGAAAGCCGCCCCCCCAGACGCGGCAGCACTGATTGGGCCAGGTTCTTGGAGCAATGGGACCACCTCCTCAACGCCCGATGGGTGTGGGTTTCGGCGGCTATTCTCTTAGTTTCTTTAGCCATCCGATACACCTACTTCTATGAAGCCCGCCAATCGCCGGCCAGCACCATGCACACCTGGAACAGCAGCGATATGGAATTCTATGATGCCGTAGCCAAACGGCTGGCTTTGGGCGACTGGCTGCTGGACACCGCCATGCAACCTTACCATGCCTGGCACGACGATGTGGCACAACTCACCTTTGAAAGGCGCCCTGAAGAAGCCCAGGCATACTACCAACGCTTCCCCAAACCCGACAGCCTCGGCGGCGGCATTGACACGCTGGCTGCGCGCAAAGCCTTCATTTCCGATAAAATGGGCGGGAAAACCTTTTACCAAGACCCGTTATATGCCTACCTGATTGCACTTACCTATAAAATTATCGGAACAACCGACCCGCACTGGGTGTACGCCTGGCAAATGCTGTTGGGTGCGCTGATGAACGTGTTGGTCTTCTGGCTGGGGCGTCTGCTTTTTGGCCCATTGGCCGGCCTCCTGGGCGCGCTGTTGGTTATGCTCTCCGGGCCGGTGATGGTGTACGAAATGACGCTGCTGCGCTCGACCCTAACGGCTTTCCTGACGGTGCTCTCGCTGTACGCCTATGTGCGCACTCTGAAACGGCCCACATTAGCTAATGCCATTGGCCTGGGCGTGGTAGCCGCTATTTCCATGCTCAACCAGTCTTATTTCTTAGCCTTCTGGCTGCCAGCATTTGCCTGGTTGGCTTGGCAACTGCGCGCCCAGCGCCCAGTGATGTGGAAAACGGTAGGTGCCACCGTAGTCGCCTGGCTGCTGGCTCTGTCGCCACTTTTTTATCGCAATGCCGCTGTGGGCGCGCCCCTGACGGCATTTTCGGGCGCCGGCCCCATCATTTACGTGAGCTACAATGGCCCTACGGCCCACCCTCTGGAGCCTAATTTTTGGGATGCAAAAACAACAGTGGATCTGTTTCTCAAGAGCGAAGGCTCACTGCTCAAAGCCATTTCCGTCTGCCTAGAGGCCTTCCCTTCGTCCAGCGAATTGTGGCGCGTGTATCGCGAGAAACTCCAGAGCCTGTTCGTCTGGATGGAAATCCCGAACAACATTAGCTACTACATGTACCGGCAGTTTTCGCCCATGCTGGCGGCTCTGCCCGCGCCGTATTACTGGATAGCACCACTGGGCCTGGTAGGGTTTTTGCTGGGCTTTTGGCGCTTGCGGCGCGATTTTCTGCCTTATTTCCTGATGGTGGCCGTCAGCGCGTTGCCGCTCTTTTTGAGCACCGGCGTAGCGCGTTACCGCACGCCATTTGTGGTGCTGATGACTTTGCTGGCAGCCTACGTCGTTGTGGCGCTGGTGAAAATGCTGTTGAAAAGGCAGTTCAAATCCGCTGCTATAGTTGCCGTGCTCCTCGTGGGTGCTGCCGCATTTGTCTGGAATATTCGCGAGCGGCGGTTTTTCCCGTTTTACCCTAACGACATTATGCCCGTTTACCTCGTTCATTACTCCAATCGGTTGGTACAATTAGAACTGGAAAAGAAATACCCGGAATACACTGCCCTGTTGGGTGAGTTTCTGGGTTACCTGCCCGACTACTTTTATCAATTGAACATCAACTCGCGGCTGCGCCAGACCAACGAGGCCAATTGCTGCCGCTTTACAGCGCGCTTATTTGAAATGCAGTCCATCTTTATGGGTGAATTGGGCCGCGCCGACGAGGCGCGCAAATACGGCGAACGCGCCCAAATCCTGCGTACGCTAGCCGACGAATTTGACCAGCGGCTGGAAATGAAGAAAAAAATGCGACAGCAATAAGCATCGAAGAGAGACTGCCTACGCCTGCTCATCGAAGTATTCTTATGCTCTTTCCCTTCACACACAACCTTTTTGCATACCATGAAAAAGCATTTGCTCCTTTACTCACTTTTTGCGGTGCTGACTTTTGATGCTTTGGCACAGGTAAGTCTGCTGAAAATCACGCCTGAACGCCCACAGCCGGGCAAACTGCTGTTACTGGAATATGACCTGGCAAAAAGCCCGCTGGCTAACAGCACCGACCCGGTGGAAATGGTCGTGCACGAATACGCCGCCGACCAGCCCCGCACTATACCGGTGTATGCCTATCGCGATGCACAGCGCCTGCACGGCCACGTTAACCCGGGCGAAGATGCCTCCGTGTTGCTCATCACCTTCAAATCTGGCGGACGCATGGACAACAACCAGGGCCAGGGCTATTTCATCTACCTGCACAACGCCAAAGGCGAAGTGCTGCCTGCTAGCTGGGCCGCCCATGCCGTTGTGTATCGCGACTGGGGCCAGGTGGCCGAATTAGACCGCAAGGCCAATATTGCTCAGGAACTCTTCGAACGCGCCTTCAAGGCCGATGCCCGACTGAAAAACACCTTTGCCTCCGCCTACGCCAACTGTCTGCTGGCCGTCAAACGCGGCGACGAGGGCAAAAAAGAAGCCTTAGAGGTGCTGAAAAACGCCTCTGCCAACCCGCAAACTTCGGAAAAAGAATTGGTGGCCATATCGCGCCTCCTCGACCGCCTCGGTGCTACGGACGAGGCCAACCAACTGCGCGAACGCATGAAGCGCGAATATCCTAAAGGCATCTACGCCCGCCAAACCCGCCAGCGCGAAATACGTACCATGACCGAAACTGCGCAAATAGAGCAGGCTATTGAGAAGTATCAAAAAGACTTCCCGCCCACTACCCGCGAAGAAAAACAGGAGCTCAGCCAACTGTATAGCCTGCTGGCCACAAAAGCCCTCGGCGAAAAAAACTGGGACAAAGCCAAAGCCTACGCCGCCCAAATGACACCCGATGCCCGCGCAAGCCTTTACAACAACACCGCCTGGGAACTGGCCGAAAACGGCGAACACTTAGACCAGGCCCTCGCCATGGCTCAAGAAGCCACCCAATGGGCCGAAGATGAGCTGCGTGCCCCTCAGTCGCCCAAGCCTCTCTACATGCCTTATGCCGACTGGGAGGAAAACCTGCGCTATACTTTCGCACAACACGCCGATACGTACGCCTTTATTCTTCACCAACAGGGCAAACACGAAGCCGCCTTAGCCTATCAGACGCGTGTTGTCGAGTACAGTAAAGGCAAAGAAGCCGAACTCAACGAACGCTACACCAAATACTTAGAGCAAGTCAAATCGCCCGAGCTGCGCTACCGCCTCGAAGGCTTCATCATGCAAGGCAACGCCACCTCAACCATGAAGGAGCAGTTCAAGCGCCTTTACGCCGCCGAAGACAAATCCGCTGCTGGCGCCGAGGCCTACTTAGCGCAGCTGGAGAAAAAGGCCCGCGAACACCAGAAAAAGGAACTGGCCAACAAAATGATAGACCAGCCCGCTCCCGCCTTCCGACTAAAAAACCTTGCTGGTAAAGAAGTCAGTCTTGATGGCCTACGTGGCAAAGTGGTCGTCATTGACTTCTGGGCCACTTGGTGCGGCCCTTGCAAAGCTTCCTTCCCTGGCATGCAAAAAGCCCAAGACCTCTATAAAAACGACCCTGAGGTGGCCTTCCTTTTCGTGGACACTTGGGAAAACGCCGCCAACAAGGAGAAAAACGCCGCCGATTTCATCAACAGCAAAGGCTACACCTTCGAGGTGCTCATGGACAACGACAACCAGGTCGTAACCGCCTACGGCGTCTCCGGCATCCCGACCAAGTTCGTCGTGGACAAGCAGGGTCGCATCCGCTTCAAAAGCATCGGCTTCTCCGGCGACAACGATGCCCTCGTCGCCGAAATGCAAAACATGGTGGAATTGGTCAAAGCCGCCTCGGTAAAATAAAACGTGAAAAGCAATAAGACCAGAGTAGTTCGGGGCAAAGTAGCTCGGGCGAGGCTCCTGCCTCGCCGAAGCCTATTCGCAAGGTTCTACCCTGACCGACGACAAGCAAACGCATGAAGTCTCCTTTTCAAATCCCCGTCAGCGTGCGGTGGGCCGACCTGGACCCCAACGGGCACGTGCGCCACTCGGTTTACTACGACTGGGGCGCATCGGTGCGCATGGCATTCTTGTCGACCCAAGGCCTGACCATTGAGCGCATGGCAGCGGAGGGCTTTGGGCCTGTTCTGTTTCGCGAAGAAGCCGTTTTTCGACGCGAGGTGCGCTACGGCGATGAACTCAGTATAGGCCTGCTGCTGGCCAAAGCCCGCCCCGACGGCTCGCGCTTCACTTTTCGCCATGACTTGGTGCGTGCCGACAGCACCCTGTGTGCCGTTATCACCGTAGATGGAGCATGGTTAGATTTGCACCGCCGAAAACTGACCATACCACCAGCCACAGTGGCGGAAATGTTCGCTCTGTGGCCCAAAACGGAGGACTTCACCGTGCTCTAAAATCCGAAAGCTTCGGCGAGGTTCTCGCCTCGTCGAAACCTATTTCTTAGGGCTTTACCCCGAGTATTAGCCGACTTGAGCCGTTTTTTGTCGGGCATTTGGGCCAAACAAGTTTGGCCGCTGCTGGGCTAAGCAAGTTTAGCCATTACAGTTATGCGACAGTCATTTATATCGGTTATTGGCGTTATTCACGCGCAGCACGACATCAAGCGTCTGGCTTCGTGGCTGGCAGGGTTGCATGCAGAATTGTCGGCCCATTTCAGCGATTTCGAGTTTGTGCTCATCAACAACCATTGCGAGCGCCGAGCCATAGATGCGGCCCTGGAGCCGTTGCCACAGGCCTTACGGCAGAACGTGTTTCTGCTCAATCTGAGCGCACCCGTCAGCCGCGATAATGCCATTATGGCCGGCCTCGACCGTGCTAACGGCGACTATGCCGTGGTATTTGAGTTTTCGTTTTACGATGACCCGCACCTCGTTCGCACGCTGTGGGAAAAAGCACAGGAGGGCTTCGACATCGTTTACTTGCGTGCACCACAGCGCCGTCTGCCGTGGTACTATCGCCTGATGTACGGCGTCTTCTACAGCATCCTGCACCGTTACTCCAACCTGCGCCTCGACGCTCGCGCCCATCACACGCGTATCATCAGCCGACGCGCCCTCAACTCGCTGTTACGCCTGCGCGAAAACAGCCACTACCTGAAAGCACTCTATGCCTTAGTGGGCTATAACACCACGGCCATAGACGTACCCCGACCACTCGAGCCAGAAGCGGGCATCACCTTTGGCGAGCAATTCAAAAGTGCGCTGGTGGCCATCACCTCCTTCACCTCCTTCCTTAGCGTCCTGCTGGGCTGGATTTTTCTGCTCTCGTGCGTCATTGCAGCCGCCGCCATTGCCAACGCCCTCAAGGTGCGCCTGACCAACGTGGACTTTTTAGGCCAATACCACGAAACCGTGCCCGGATGGGCCTACTTAGTAGTCCTTGTGTCGGTCTTCTTTGCCGTTACCTGCCTAAACCTGTATCTGATGTCCATCTACTTAGCCAACATTTACCGTGAAATTAAAAATAGGCCGCTGTACATCATTGAGTCGGTGAAGCGGTATTGAGTAGGGGCATGGTATGGGGTTCTGGTGTCCTGACAACCAAAGTTTCGTGTCTTTGCAGCAAAAAAGCGCCTATGCACGTCAACTGGAACGGCAAGCCTTTGGAGCGCTTGCCCGAAGGGTGGGTGGAAGCTCAACGCGCCTTGTTTTACGGCGACGCTCTGTTCGAGACGATGCGCGCTTTTGGCGGTCGTTTGCCCCTGCTGGGGCGACACTGGGAGCGGCTGCGCAATGGGCTGATGCTGTTGGGCTTTGAACTTCCAATGGATTGGGATGCCGTTTTTTGGGAGAAAAACATCCGGTGTGTTGCCCCGCCCAATGCGCGTGTGCGGCTGACGGTGTGGCGGGCGGCGGGCGGCTACTATCGGCCAATGAACAACCGCCCACAGTTTCTTATCACAGCTGAGCCATTGCCAGGTGCTGCCTTGGCATGGTCGGATGCCGGCCTAACGCTGGGTGTGAGCACATCGGTGCGGCTGCCGGTAGATGCCTACTCGAACCTGAAAACGCTCAATGGCGCGCGTTATGTGGCGGCGGCACGCGAGGCGCAGGCACAGGACTGGGACGACGCGCTCGTGCTCAACACCTTCGAGCGCGTGTGCGAGGCTACGGCCAGCAACGTCTTCTGGTGGGAGGGCGATACGCTCTGCACAGTACCGCTCAGCGAGGGCTGTGTGGCGGGCGTGATGCGCACCCTGGTGCTGGAAACAGCGGCGGAGGCCGGCCTTTGGGCCGTCGAAAAGGCTATTCCCGCCGCATCTCTTGAGACTGTAGAAGAAATTTTCCTGACCAATGCTGTCCGCGGCATTCAGCCCGTTCGCATTTTTGCAGGCGCGCGGCTGGGCAGCGAACGCACGCGCTGGCTGTTTGAGCGCGTACAGGCCCGTTTAGCCACCAAACAACACTGAATCTCTTTCCATGAAAAAAATACTTGTTGCCAACCGAGGCGAAATCGCCCTGCGCGTCATGCGCACTGCCCGCCGCATGGGCATTCAGACGGTTGCCGTGTATTCGGAAGCTGACCGCTCGGCGCCACACGTGCGCTTCGCCGATGAGGCCATTTGCATTGGGCCACCGCCTTCGGCACAGAGTTACCTGCGTGCCGAAAAAATCCTGGATGCTGCTCTCCGCACCGGCGCCGACGCCATACATCCGGGCTACGGGTTTTTGAGTGAAAATGCCGGCTTTGCACGCCAGGTAAAAGCAGCAGGCCTCATCTTCGTCGGCCCTTCGCCCGAAAGTATCGAAATGATGGGCAGCAAGTTGGCCGCCAAAGAGGCTGCCAAGCGCTTCGATGTGCCCATGGTGCCTGGCATCGAAGAGGCCATCACCGACCTCGAGACGGCCAAGGCTATCGGGCGCCGCGTGGGTTACCCCATCCTCATCAAGGCCAGCGCGGGCGGCGGCGGCAAGGGCATGCGCGTGGTGGAGCGCGAAGAGAACTTGCAGGAACAGATGGAGCGCGCCGTCTCGGAGGCCATTTCGGCCTTTGGCGACGGGTCGGTATTCATCGAAAAGTATGTAACCTCACCGCGCCACGTCGAAGTGCAAATCATGGCTGACACGCACGGCAACGTGGTTTATCTTTTCGAGCGTGAGTGCTCGGTGCAGCGCCGCCACCAGAAGGTCGTTGAGGAGGCGCCCTGTGTCATCGTTACGCCCGAAATCCGCCGCGCCATGGGCGAGGCTGCCGTGCGCGTAGCGCGCGCCTGCAACTACACGGGTGCCGGCACAGTGGAATTCCTCATGGATGCCGACCGGAATTTCTACTTTTTGGAAATGAACACCCGCCTGCAGGTGGAACACCCAGTAACGGAACTCATCACCGGGCTGGACTTGGTGGAATGCCAAATCCGCGTGGCCCGCGGGGAAGCATTACCCTTCCGGCAGGAAGACCTGAGCATCCATGGCCATGCTATTGAGCTGCGCGTGTGCGCCGAAGACCCGCTCAATAACTTCCTGCCTTCTACCGGCACCCTAACGCGCTACCGCCTGCCGCAGGGCGAGCACATCCGCGTAGACGATGGCTATACGGAAGGCATGGAGGTGCCTATCTTTTACGACCCACTGCTGGCCAAGCTCATTGTCTGGGGCCACACGCGCGCCGAAGCCATCCAGCGCATGAAAGAGGCCATTGACGGCTACGAAGTGGAAGGCGTGGCTACCACCCTGCCCTTTGGGCGTTTCGTCATGGAGCATCCAGCCTTCCTTGAGGGTAACTTCGATACGGGGTTCATCGCCAAATATTACACCCCCGAAGCCCTGCGCGAAAAACACGCTGCCGCAGCTTCCGTAGCGGCACGCCTGGCACTTCGGCTGCACTTGGAGCATAAGCGCCGGCTGACAGCGCCGCCGCATCTGGAGAGCCTTTGGAGTGGGCGGTATGAGTAGGGGGAGGGCTTGCCGAACAAGTTTGGCCGCTACAGGGAGTTACAGGGTGGGTAATGTTAGCCAGAAGTTGTTGGGGCCTTCTCCCTGTACCAAGATGACTTCTTGAGCATTGAGCATTTCCAACAGGGCCAGGAAGGTAACGATGGCGTGGATGCGGTTGTCTAAGGTCAGGAACACCTCCTCAAATGAGGTCTGTTCGTTGGGGCGGAGGCGGCTGCGCAAGTAATCGCATTGGCCCTGTATTGTGTAATTGTAGCTATACACGGTGTGGATGCGCTTGCGCTTTTGGCTTTCCTCGAAACGCTCCATCAGCCGCGTAAAGACCCGCAGGAGCCTATAGGCCGAGACGCTTTCCCATTCGGCATCGGCCAGTGCCCTTTGGGCCAATTGGCTCAGCTCGGTGCTGACAAAGCCACGCGGCGCCCTGAAGGCTCGCATTTCTTCCAGGCGGCGCAGTTCGTCGAGCACGCTTTTGTAGCGCTTGTATTCGATGAGGCGCTCCACCAATTCCTGGCGCGGATCTATTTCGTTGCCCTCTTCGTCGTAAGTCTTGCGCGGCAGCAACATCTTAGCTTTGATGCGCATAAGCGTGGCCGCCACGACGATGAACTCCGAAGCCACATCCAGATTGCGCGTCTGCATCTGGTGCAGGTAGTCCAGAAAGTCCTGTGTAATGCGGGCAATAGGGATGTTGTATATATCGAGCTCGTCCCGTTCGATGAAGAACAGGAGCAGGTCGAATGGCCCCTCAAAAACCGGAAGTTTTATCGTAAACGTATCCAAAGTGTCCGTAACCGCCAAACTGGTTTGGCCGAACCGGTGCAAAGATACAAACCGCTCACCAGGTGTTATTTTTGGGCGTTTTTCGGCTGACCATCTTCCATACTGTTTTGGCTCTTTATCTCATTCCTACGCCCATTTCCGAAGCAGCTTTCGACACCCTGCCGGCGACCACGGTAGAAGCAGCACGACGCATAGAAGTTTTCATCGTCGAGCGCGCCAAAACGGCGCGTCATTTCATCAAGCACCTGAAGCCTCAGCGTCCGTTGAGCGAGCTGGTGTTCGTCGAGCTCGACCGCGACGGCGGGCTGACGCCGGAAGTACTAGAGGTCTTCGAGCAGGCTATGCGGCAAGGGCGCGATGTAGGTTTACTTTCCGAGGCGGGTTGTCCGGGTGTGGCGGACCCGGGAGCTGCTGTGGTGGCGCTGGCGCATCGCAGGGGCATGCCGGTGATTCCACTGGTGGGTCCATCGTCTATCTTGCTGGCACTGATGGCTTCGGGGCTGAATGGCCAGCGTTTTACTTTTCACGGGTATCTGTCACCCAAGCGGCCGGAGTTGATGCGGCAACTGCGGCAGTTAGAGCAGCAGGCGCGACAGCACGACCAGACGCAAATGTTCATCGAGACCCCATATCGGGCGCCTTGGCTTTTCGAGGTGGCGCTTACAGCCCTGCAAGCCGACACGCTTTTAGGGGTAGCACAGGAGCTGACAGGCCCAGAGGCTTTTGTGCGCACCTTGTCGGTACGAGCCTGGCGTGAGCAGAGTCTGGCATTGGCGGCGAGGCCGGCGGTATTTTTGCTCGGGAAGGCTGGCGTTGAATAGCGCTAAGACCCACGGAAAAACAAAAGGCCTCCCGCTTTCGGGAGGCCTTCACATCAGACTTGCAACAGCTTATTTGTTTGGGTTATACTGCTGACGGTCAGGCTAACTTACTTACATCTCGGAAAAGGATAGAGTGGCGGTCGAAGTAGATGAGGTTGGACTTGCGCAGTTCGTTGAGCACGGCCGTTACCGTTTGGCGGCTGGTGCCGGTGATATTGGCAATTTCCTGCTGGGGGAAGAAGTCGCGCACCAGCGTCTCATACCCTACTTGCATGCCCTCTTTGCCCGCTACCTCGAGCAGGAACTGGATGACGCGCTCGCGGGCGTCTCGGAGCAAGACCTGGGCCAGGCGGTCTTCGGCGCGCTTGAGGCGACTGCTCAGGTGTTGCAGGCAGCACAGCATCATGCGCGGATTGGTGTGCATCAGGTACATGAAATCAGAGCAGCGCACCACAAGATATTCTGCGCTTTCGCTGAGCACCTGAGCAAATTCGGTGCGGGTGCGCTCGCCCATGAGCACTGACTCGCCGAAAACGGCATCGGCGCGGAGCAAATCTTTGATAACCTCTCGCCGATCATCAGAATAGGCGCCAATCTTGATGCGTCCGGAATGCAGAAAATAAAGTTGGTCTGCTACGTCTCCCGGCTGGTAGATAAGCCGAAACTTGCGCCGGAAGACAAATTGGGCAGAATCCGCCAGACGGCTCATTTCTTCCTCCGATAGGACCTGCAACAACGGAAAGCGTTTGAGAAAAGCTGCTTTAGCGGCATTATCCATGGCGGCTCCTTTTTATGGATTTAAAAAATGCACTCTTGACAGTACAAAAGTAGAGCCGTCATGAAGCACTGCTCAAGCACAAAGAAGGTGATTTGTCGGAATTTTTTTATTTAAAAAAATGAATTAATCGCTTAATTTTCAATTTTTTGGCTATATTATTTTCTTCCAAAAAATAAAGCTAGCGATGTGTTTGTGCACTGCCGGCTTTACGGGTTTGTTGCCTGCTTTGCTGCGCTGTCATGCGGCTGCAGCGGCCCGCATGCGTATGAGGTATGAGGCAAGACAGCACCTGACGTTGGCGTGGCTACGTGGGGGTCAGTACTCGTCTTCGTTAAAGAAGAAATCGTCGTGGCGCAAGTAGTCTGGCCAGATGTCTTCGATACTTTCGTACAGCTCGCCGTCGTCTTCGAGCTCGTTGAGGTTTTCGATGACTTCGGCGGGTGCTCCGGAGCGGATGGCGTAGTCTATGAGTTCCTCTTTTGTTGCGGGCCAGGGCGCTTCTTCGAGGTGAGAGGCTAGTTCAAGCGTCCAGTACATAGTTGATTCTGGTTAAATTTTGAACAGGTTATTCGGATAATTCTATGCGTATTAGAGAATAAGCATGGCATCGCCGTAGCTGTAGAAGCGGTATTTTTCTTTAACGGCTTCCTGATAGGCGTCCATGATGAGTTCCGTGCCGCCAAAAGCGCAGACCATGATGAGCACACTGGACTTGGGCAGATGGAAATTGGTGATCATCGAGTTGGCGATATGGAACTCGTAGGGCGGATAGATGAACTTGTTGGTCCAGCCTTCCACAGGTTTGAGCAGGTTCTCGGCGGATACGGCCGTTTCGATGGAGCGCATGACAGTGGTGCCTATGGCACAGACTTTTTTACCTGCTTTAATAGCGCTGTTGACGGCGTCGGCAGCCTCTTGCGGGATGCGGAAGTATTCAGCCTCCATTTTGTGTTTGGAAAGGTCTTCTACTTCGATGGTTCGGAAGGTGCCCAGGCCGATGTGCAAGGTAATTTCGGCGAATATAACGCCCTTGAGCTCCATGCGTTTAAGCAGCTCGCGGCTGAAGTGTAGCCCTGCAGTCGGAGCAGCTACAGCGCCTTCTTCTTTAGCATAAACGGTCTGGTAGCGCTCAGCGTCCAAGGGTTCCGGCTCGCGGTCAATGTATGTAGGCAGCGGCGTGTTGCCCAATCGCTTGAGGGTAGCCCGGAACTCTTCGTCTGGTCCGTCGAATAAGAAGCGCAGGGTGCGCCCGCGCGAAGTAGTGTTGTCCACGACTTCAGCTGACAGTACATCGTTGCCGTTTTCGTCTTCGAAGTAGAGTTTATTGCCCACGCGAATTTTGCGCGCGGGGTCCACCAGCACGTCCCATAGGCGCGCTTTAGCGTTGAGTTCGCGCAGCAAGAAAACTTCAATGGTGGAGCCTGTGCGTTCTTTTTTGCCGTACATGCGGGCCGGAAAGACCTTCGTGTTGTTGAAAATCAGGGCGTCGCCCTCGTCGAAGTAGGAGAGGACGTCGCGAAACATCTTATGCTCGATCTTTCCGGTATTGCGATGGACGACCATCAGCCGGCTTTTATCGCGTTCTTCGGCTGGATATTTGGCTATCAGCTCAGGTGGTAAATGGTAATCAAAACTGCTCAGTTTGGTACGCATAACCCGTTAGGAAAAAGGGTAAGAGTGCTACAAAATGGCCGCAAAAATAGATTTTATTCCCAAACGATAAGGAGCAAAAAAAGGTTCAGCCCTTTGCGATTAGGCTGGGCAAAGGGCTGACGACAAGCGGAAATGTTCGGTTTTACGCCGTTACGACACCGCGCGGTGCTCTTTTGCGCTCGTGTTCTTTGAGGAAGATTTTACGCAGGCGGATGCTTTTGGGCGTAACCTCGACATATTCGTCCTCCTGGATGTACTCTAAGGCTTCCTCTAGAGTGAACTGTCGTGCAGGCGGTAGCGACGCTTTATCATCGGAGCCGGAAGCGCGCATGTTGGTCAGTTTCTTGGTCTTGGTTACGTTGACCACTAAGTCGTTCGAGCGGTTGTGTTCGCCGATGACCTGTCCTTCGTAAACTTCTTCGCCAGGTTCGATGAAGAAGACGCCGCGGTCCTGGAGGTTATCCAGCGAGTAGGCGATGGCTGTGCCGGTTTCCATGACAATGAGCGAGCCGTTTTGGCGTCCGGGGATGTCGCCTTTCCAGGGTTCGTAGGTCAAGAAGCGGTGGGTAACGATGGCTTCGCCCTGGGTGGCCGTGAGCAGTTGCGAGCGCAGGCCGATGATGCCGCGCGATGGGATTTCAAAGCGCAGCAGGAAGCGGTCGTTACGCGGCTCCATGCTCTTGAGCACGCCTTTGCGGCGGGTTACGAGTTCGATGCACTTGCCGCTGAAGGCCTCCGGCACGTCTATGCTCATCTCTTCGATGGGTTCGTGCTTGACGCCGTCTATAACCCGAACGATGACCGTGGGCTGTCCGATTTGCAATTCGTAGCCTTCGCGGCGCATGGTTTCGATGAGGATACTCAGGTGCAACACGCCGCGGCCATAAACCATGAAAGAGTCGGCGCTTTGCGTTTCTTCCATGCGCATGGCTAAATTTTTCTCCAGTTCGCGCATCAAGCGGTCGCGGATGTGGCGGCTGGTAACAAATTTGCCCTCGCGCCCAAAGAAAGGAGAGTCGTTGATGGTGAACAGCATGCTCATCGTTGGCTCATCCACGGCAATGGGGTCGAGTGCTTCAGGGCTTTCAAAGTCGGCAATGGTGTCGCCGATTTCGAAGCCTTCCAGACCGACCACTGCGCAGATGTCGCCCGCTTGCACAACATCGGCTTCTTTGCGGCCCAGGCCGTCGAAGGTGAACAGCTGCTTGATGCGATGTTTCTGCACCGTACCGTCTTTTTTTACCAACGAGACCGGCTGGTTGGCGCTCAGCTGGCCGCGCTTCAGACGGCCAATGGCAATACGGCCGACGTAGCTGGAATAGTCCAGCGACGTGATGAGCATTTGGGTAGTGCCCTCTTCAGTTTGTGGCTCAGGGATGTAGCGGATAATGTCGTCGAGCAGCGGCGTGATGTCGCTGGTGGGTTTTTTCCAGTCGTGGCTCATCCAGCCCTGTTTAGCAGAGCCAAAGATGACGGGGAAGTCCAGTTGTTCGTCGTTGGCGCCCAGCGAGAACATCAGGTCGAACACCTGCTCGTGCGCCCAGTCGGGGTTACAGTTGGGTTTGTCCACCTTGTTGATGACCACTACGACCTTCTTGCCCATTTGCAGAGCTTTCTGCAGCACGAAGCGCGTCTGAGGCATCGGGCCTTCGAAAGCATCTACCAGCAGCAGCACGCCGTCGGCCATGTTGAGCACGCGCTCTACTTCGCCGCCAAAGTCGGCGTGGCCAGGGGTGTCAATGACGTTGACTTTAACTTCTTTGTATTGAATGGCGATGTTTTTGGCCAGGATAGTAATGCCGCGCTCGCGCTCTAAGTCATTGTTATCTAACAAGAGCTCGCCCGTAACCTCGTGGGCTTTGAACACCCGGGCGGCGTGGATCATTTTGTCCACTAAGGTCGTCTTGCCGTGGTCAACGTGAGCAATAATGGCGACGTTTCGGATATTTTTCATAGTCGGTAGAAATAAAACACAAAGGTACGACGAACACACCCGCACTGGTGAGGTTTTTGAAATTTAAATTTGCGGACCTCCCTTGTTTTTTAATGAAAAATTAAAAAATGACGCCCTAAGAATGCTCAACCAAATGATATTTCACTGATTTAGTGTCAGCTCACACGCGGAAAGGCGTTTGCGTGGAGAGAATCGCCGCCATAGGGATGCGGATGTCCAAATTCGGGTCGAAGAGATCGTCTTCTTGAGAGAAGGCTTCGTGCTAACCAGGAGTGCTGAACACGTAAATGCTCTGCAGCGTGGGCAACACTAACCAGCGCACGACTTGACGCCGAAGGAGAAGTAAGTGTGGGTTTTGTCTACGAGCGTCTGCAATACCTGATTGTGCGAGAGTATTGCGATGACGGCCAGAGGTAGGCGCGTGCGTTTGGTTTCGTCGTACTCAAAGTCTGGTGGCTCCACTTCGCAAATGGCTATATCCGGCACAAGTACGCCCGTAGCGCCCATTTTTAAGGTCAGTTCGGGTAATGCTTCCTATTCACCCACTAAAACTTCATTTAACAAATAAGTTTTGTCAAATGGGCGTGTAGCTTGCCAGCATAGGCTTTATGTGTTCCGTTTCGTAGTCTATCTCTAAGGACACGACTTCTGGTTCTGTAGCCATTGCTTTTTATGTTGGATAAAAATACGGGCATATTACTTGTGGCGCTCGCCTTTTGGCGTAGGCACCCGCTTCTCTATTGGTTACGTTTTCAGGCGTCCGAAGCCACCGTCCACGGCCCATACCTGGCCGGTGATGAACTGGGCAGCGTCGGAGAGCAGAAAGCAGGCAGTTTGTGCGATATCGGTGGGCGTAGCAATGCGGCGCAAGGGGTGCCGCTGGGCGGCGTTCTGGCGTTTTTCATCGCTGCTTAGTAAGGTGGCTGCCAGCGGGGTATCGGTCAGCGTGGGTGCTATGGCATTGATGCGCACAGACGGCGCCCACTCAGCGGCTAAGGCGCGCACCAAGCCTTCCACAGCACCTTTTGCAGCGGCGATGCCGCTGTGAAAGGGCATGCCGGTCTGGACGGCTACGGTGCTAAACAGGAGCGCGCTACTACCTGGGCCAGCGGCCTTGAGGCGGGGGAAGGTCTGCTGGAGGACGCGAAAAGCACCAACAGCATTGGTTTCCAGCTCTTTTCGGAAGTCGGCAGCGCTGATACGACCGAAAGGCTTGAGATTGATGCTGCCCGGGCAATAGACGACGCCGTGCAAGGCGTCGGGCAGGCCGTGGAGCTGGAAGTTCTCTTCCGTGATGTCCACAGGCTCCCAACATGCCATGGGCGGCAATTCGATAGGTTGGCGGCGGCTGTAAGTGAACAGGACAGCACCCTGCTCGCTGAGCATGCGTGCGATTTCGGCGCCAATACCCGATGACGCGCCGACGATAGCGAAATTTTTCCCAGAAAAGCTCATGACCATATCGTTTGACGGGCGTCTGAACGGCGCTTAAGGCAAATGGTTCGGATAGCGCACAACGGCAAATCAGTATTCCCAGGGCATGATCGCTTGTTTTCGAGGCAGCACATGTGCCCTGACGTGAAGAATGTGGCGCTTGTTGGGGGTCGAATTGTCGTATACGATGATAACCGGACGGCTGTGACCCAGTTTGCCGCGGCTGTTAAACTCGACGCGCAACTCAGCAGCCTCGCCGGGCATGATGGGGTAGTTTGGGGCCTGCACGACCGTGCAGTCGCAAGTGGTGCGACTGCGCTCAATCCAGTAAGGATATTTGCCGGTGTTGGTTACGCGGAACGACTCCATGCGTACGGCGCCATCGGGCATGTCGCCCAGCGCGAGGGTGTCGGGCGACCACACAACCGTGGCGAGCAACTCCTGTCGGGCCGACTCGCGGTAGAAGTCCAGCAAGTCGAGCACTCGCTTTTTATCGCGCTCGGGCAGTTGCCGGTAAACGTTCTGCATCTCTTCGTCCGGCTGAGCGCCCAAGTGGCGCAGGTACTGCGTCAGCTGCTGCTTTTGCTCCGCAGTCAGGGCTTTGAGCAAGGGACGAATGTCGGCGTTGGGTTGCGCCCATACGGCTGCGTGGGCCAAAAACAGACTAGCGGGAATGAGGCAGATGCGCGAAAGGAATAGGTACATGACTTCCGGAAGGTTCCACTTAACGAGTGCACAAAGGTAGTTAATACCAATTTTCGCGTAAAGTTGACCGCTTGCGGGTATGCTTTTTTGCAAACGACTTTTAAAAATAGCGTTAATGTCTAGTTTTGGCATGTTATTCGCCGAATTTATACAAGCCGAAAGTTCTACTTTTGCTGCCGTTTCCTCTTTAATTCTGCCGTTCCCCGCACATTCGCGCCGCAGAAGGCGGTGTAATCAAATCAGAAAAGCCCTCCCCGGGTTTACGCCTTTGACCACAGGCAAAAGCAATCTTCTCCAATCCGTAGTATTCTCCTGCCCAGGCTGACCGACGGTCTCATGCAAAGGCTTCACACACTTCACCCTGACTTCCGAGTAGGTGCTGTGCAGGTCTCTTGAGTAGTCGAATGCACCACCACACCACACTTAAACAGTCGCATTTCGCACTTAGTCCGTTTCTTATGTGGCATCCGTACAGCTTGCGCGCCTGGGCCTTTTCGGCCTTCCGCACCAAATCCCAAAGGGGATTTACGCTTCTAACAGCCGGCTTTTTGGCGCTGTTTTTTGCCCTCCCTACCCAGTCTTCCCAAGCACTGACATGCGTTTTCAATGGCTTCATCCGCGCGTCGGATAACCCATTTGGCTCCTGCCCTGTTGGGACGGATACCATTATTATACGAGACTCCTTTTTGGTGAATGTCAACTACGAGCCGATTATCGGGTTTATACCGTATCAGGGCCTGCTCTTGGTTGATGGCGGTGTCATTCAGTGGACAGCTAATGCTTATTTGAAATTAGGCTATTCTGCCAAAGTTGTGTTGATAAACGGCGGCAGGTTTCGCCCTATTTCCAGCAATGCGCCGGATTGTAACTCGTTTCGAGCGCTCTATTTCGACAACAAAAAGGTTGTGGACTGCAACGGCTCTACCGCGCCGCACGCCTTTTCAGATGTCAATAACGCAGGCTGCGTAACCTATACTGGCATTTGCTGCAACGCTTTTATTGTTACTGCCGAAAATTCGGGTGTCCCCAACGATGGTACTATTTGCCAGCCTGGCGATACGGTTCGCCTAAGTGTCATTACCAGCGGCGATCTTGCGTACAATATTCTATGGTCGCCGAACATCGGGCCGGGTAAAGGACCTCACGTCGTTACGCCGCAGCAAACCACCAGCTACCGCGTAGAAATGTCGGCTATTTTTAAGCCTTACGACGGCAGCGACTCTTATGTGCTTTCCTGTGGTGGCATCTCTACCGTAAGGGTTAATCCGCCCATCCATGCCACGGCTTCTGCCACGCCCGTTCCCTGCCTGGATGTGCCCGTAGGGGCGCTCAACGTAACCGTGTCGGGTGGTACGGCTCCTTACACGTATCTTTGGTCGAACGGTGCTACGACGAAGAATCTAACGAATGTGCCTGGCGGCAACTATACGGTTACCATTACCGACAGCAGAGGCTGTCAAGGTGTGCGCACCTTTACCGTGCCGGTAGAGGATAACATACCGCCTACGCTCAGTTGCCCACCCAATGCTGTGGGCGTTGCCAATCCGGGCGTGTGCACGACGCTGATACCCAACATCGACGCTACTTTCAGCGACAACTGCCCGACCGTGGGCGTTACTTACATACTTGCAGGTGCTACAACAGGCAGTGGGAATGGGCAGCTGTCGAATGCTGTTCCCTTCTCCAGCGGCATCACGACAGTTACCTATCGGGTAGACGATGGTTCCAATGTCGTTACCTGCACGTTCACCGTACACGTGAATGATACGCAATCTCCCACAGCCAATAACCTGCCACCGCTGTCAGGCATTACCTGCCTTTCAGCTGTTCCTGCGCCCAATCCGGCTGCCGTGTCCGCTTCTGATAACTGTGCCATTACCTCCATCGTCCACGTCAGTGATGTCGTTCAGGCGGGCAATGGCTGCCCGGGCGATACCCTTCGATTGCTGCGTACTTATCGAGCCTTTGATGCCGCCGGCAATAGTGCCACGGCTACGCAGCTTATACGGGTTGTAGATAATCTACCCCCCACCTTTACGTTTGTTCCGGCCAACCTTGTTGTCAGCTGCAACGCCATACCAACGGTGGGGGCTCCAACCGCTACCGACAATTGCAGCGCCAGCGTCAGCATCACCTACAATGGCGAAACACGCACGGACGGCGTCTGTACCGACAGCTACGTCCTGCGCCGTCGCTGGACAGCTACTGACGGCTGCGGAAACACCGCTACTGCTGAGCAAATCATTACTGTACAGGACAATATACCGCCGACATTCGGCTTCGTGCCGCCAGCTATCACTGTTAGCTGCAGCGCTATTCCAGCCGTAGGTGCGCCTACGGCGTCGGACAATTGCGACATCAGTGTCAGCATCATTTACAATGGCGAGACTCGCGCCAACGGCACCTGCCCCGACAGCTATACCTTGCGTCGCCGCTGGACGGCTACTGACAATTGCGGAAACACTAACTCTGCCGAGCAGGTGATTGTGGTGCAAGACTTCACTCCGCCAGCATTCACCTCTGTGCCCGCCAATGCCACTGTATCGTGCGACGCTGTACCGTCGGTGGGCAACCCTACCGCCTCCGATAATTGCGACAACATCGTCAGTATCGCCTATGACGGCGAGGTGCGCACCGATGGCGTCTGTCCGAACGCCTACACGTTGACGCGCCGATGGACGGCTACCGACAACTGCGGCAACACGGCTACGGCAACGCAGGTGCTGACCGTGCGCGACAACACCCCGCCCGCATTCACCAACTTCCCGGCCGACGCCACTGTCAGCTGCGATGCCGTGCCGCCTGTGGCCACGCCTACCGCCGCTGACAACTGCGCCGCTTCGGCTACGGTAACCTATCTGGGCGAAACGCGCAATAACGGCATTTGCCCCAACAATTACGTGCTGCTGCGCCGGTGGCAGGCTGCCGACGCTTGTGGCAATACGACTATTTCCACCCAAACCATCACGGTGCGCGACACGGAAGCGCCGGTGTTCACCTTTGTGCCGGCCCATACGACCGTGAGTTGCGACGCCATCCCGCCCGTGGGTAACCCGGTGGCTGCCGACAACTGCGCTGCCGCTGCTGCTATTAACTACGATGGCCAGACGCGTATCGACGGGCCTTGCCCCAGCACTTATTTCCTGACACGCCGCTGGACGGCCGCTGACCAGTGCGGCAACACGCGCACCGCCGAGCAGGTCATTGCGGTGCGCGACCTGACGCCGCCGGTGTTCATGCAGGTGCCAGCCAACATAACCGTCAGCTGCAGCGCCATTCCACCTGTGGGTATAGCCTCGGCCACAGACAACTGTGACGCCAGCGTAACCGTCAGCTTTGATGGCCAGACGCGCTTGGACGGAGCCTGTACCGACAACTACACGCTCGTGCGCCGCTGGATAGCCGCCGACAACTGCGGCAACACTACCAGCGCGCAGCAAATCATCACTGTGCAAGACCTGACGCCGCCGGTCTTCACGTTTGTGCCCCCGAACGCCACTGTAAACTGCGAGGCCATCCCAAGTTTAGGTTCGCCTTTAGCTACCGATAATTGCGATAACAGCGTAACCATCACCTTCGCCGGCGTTACGCAAACCAGCGGCAGCTGCGCCAGTGGCGGCACGGTTACGCGCCGCTGGATAGCCACCGACAACTGCGGCAACACAGCCGTGGGCGAGCAAATGCTGACGGTGCAGGACACGACACGCCCGGTATTTGTCTTCGTGCCGGCCAATACGACTGTCGCCTGTGACAACCTCCCGGCACCTGAGCTGCCGCAGGCAACCGACAACTGCGCCAACGATGTGGAAATCAGCTACAATGGCGAGACGCGCACCAACGGCCCCTGTGACGACACCTACACGCTGCGCCGCCGCTGGACGGCCACCGACCTGTGCGGCAACACACGCACTGCCGAACAGGTCATCACCGTGCGCGACCTGACGCCGCCGGTCTTCACCTCCGTGCCGGCTGACGCTACCGTGTCGTGCGATGCCGTGCCTGCTCCTGGCCAGCCCAGCGCCTCGGACAACTGCGACGCAAGTGTCAACATTGCCTATTTGGGCGAGACACGCACCAATGGCACCTGCCCTGACGAGTATGTGCTGGTAAGGCGTTGGACAGCCACTGACAACTGCGGAAACTCGACTTCGGCCTCGCAGCGCATCACCGTGCGCGACCAGACGAAGCCGGTCTTCACTTCTTTCCCCAACGACATCACAGTCGGCTGCGAGAACATACCTGTGCCAGGCACGCCTTTAGCCAGTGACAACTGCGCTGCGGACGTACTGGTCTCTTACAATGGCGAGACGCGCCTGAATGGCCCATGCCCGCATACTTACACACTTAAGCGCCAGTGGACGGCGGTGGACAAATGCACGAACACCGCCTCCGCTGTGCAAACCATTACCGTACAAGACCTTACGCCGCCGACCTTCACCTCCGTGCCGGCGAACGCCACGGTGCACTGCGACAGCGTACCCGCTGTGGGCACACCAACGGCTTCGGACAATTGCACTAACCAGGTAACCATCACTTTCAACGGGGAAACACGCCTGAACGGCCCATGTGCTAATACCTATGAACTGGTGCGCCGCTGGACGGCTACCGATGCCTGTGGCAACGCCCAAACGGCTGAGCAGCACCTGACCGTACAGGACATCAAACGCCCGGCCTTCACCTTCTCACCGCCCAACGTAACGGTATCGTGCGAAAACGTGCCACCCGCAGCCACGCCTGTGGCTCAGGACAACTGCGACGCCACCGTGAATATTTTCTACGAAGGCGAAACGCGCGCCGATGGCCTCTGCCCCGACACCTATACGCTGACGCGCCGCTGGACGGCCGCTGACCAGTGCGGTAATACGCGCTCGGTCGAGCAAATCATCACGGTGCGTGACGTGACGCCGCCAACCTTTACCGCCGTACCCGCTAATACGACCGTCAGCTGCGAAAACGTGCCCAACGTCGGAACGCCCACAGCCTCTGACAATTGCGATGCTGACGTGAGCATCGCCTATTTG
>FQKF010264370.1_pt1 | contig 26002 bp, 16 predicted proteins | sample 1504521 | NCBI WGS metagenome assembly FQKF01 (sample SAMEA4475357, study PRJEB15587) | soil metagenome | biome: Soil; feature: Field | place: India | collected 2015-03-11 | depth 0 m
CTAAACTTTAAATCCAGGTTCGATTCCTGGCGGGGCTACTTCTAGAAAATAAAACTCGATTTATATTGCTTCTTTTGCTACTGTAATAATCGTTTAACTTTTTTAGGTATTTGTTTACTCTGCCAAACTTTATTAAGAGTTGACTGAACAAAATCATCGGGGATGAGTAGCATTTTCTTCGTAAAAAGTACTTTTCGTCGTTTAATAGTTATGCCATAATCGGTAATAAAATCTTTACAACAATCGTAAACCAATTCGGTACACGAAAATTTATGAAAATCATTAAAATCGAACTTAAAGTCATATTCTTTACCTAGGTGGCTCAATGCTCGTTGAAAAACTTTATCGAATGTTATCTGCCTTGAAGTTTGCGATTCAACTTCCAAATTACGACGAAGAATGACCATGTAATCGCAACGGCAAAAGTTAATGACATCTTCCATAAAAACTCCTTCGGCCATTGCATGAATAACCATTTGTTCGCCTGTTTTAAATCTGTCCAGTGCATTGGTTGGTACATACTGCCTATCGCTTTCGATTACCTGACCAAGATATAAACCAGCATGACTGAAAAAACCCGGAATGAAATAGCCATCAAGATAATTTATATATCCACGTATTAAAATGTCGCCAGGTTCAATAATTTTTATTACTTCACGAATTTCGTCACCCCTTATTTTATAGCTACCGGGGTCATAAAGTATAAATAAGGGATACTTAAAAACCTTTATATCACCGAAAAATTTAAGGAAACCATTATATATTTTTTCAGTAATTCTCACTGTTGGGTATTAATATTGGTTTTTTCAGATGGCGTATAACATTTCACCCAATCTATTTCCATGCAAACTGGAAAATGATTGGCTTTAACCTCATTCATAATCCCAGCACTTAGCTGAACATACATGGGTTCATTGGGAATACCTTTGGTAGTTCTATAAATTTCTAAGCCATTAATATACCAGACAAGTTCAGTTGGTGTCCATCGTAGTTCGTATATATAAAAGTTTTTAATAGGTTTGGCTGTTGAAAGGTAATTTCCCAGTCGGTTTATCCCATCTTTTTCAGTAATATTTCCCCAGAAAGTATTAAACCAAAGTTTGAATTTAACAAACTTAGCAATGTCGATATGCGGTACGACCTGATTTCCAACCATATAAAAAGCATTAGTAACATATGGGTTACCACTCATACGAATTTTAGCCCTGAAGCGACCATATTGTTGCCTAAAACTTTTTCCAGTGTTTATCAGACCCGATGTATAATCAAACTCTTTAGGCATAAACCCAAACATAGGTGTCCATGCTTTTCCGGTCACTTTTTCTTTTCGAGTTTCGATTTTTAAAATACTATTTTGAATAATTAAATTATTTCCATCGGTATTAAAATGCTTATCATCCGATAATGAATAGGCATCGTGTAAGGTAGCATCGCCCCAATAATAACGGGTAAGCCATTTATCTTTATCAAGTTCATTCTTTTCAAAATCATCGTAAAAAGTTAAATCCCATGCTTTTATTTCATCGAACTTATCTGAGTCTTTTATTTTAAAATACCATTTAATTTTTTCAGAATTTGATAATTGGTTAAATTCCTGCTCTTTTTGATACTCGTCAGTTTGTTGCCATTTTTCTTTAAAGGGTAATAGCATATATTGCTTATACGATTTAAACTCGTCGCTCAAAATATACTTTTCAAGGGTTTCGTAATGATCAACTTCCCCGCTTTTATCAACCTCATCAAATAATTTAAATTCTTCCGTTTCAATAAACTTCAGATATTTCTTAATTCGTTCGTCGTTTGCAAGTTTTTTAAATTCCTGCTCCTTAATGTATTCATCGGTTTGTTGCCATTTTTTCTCAAAAGGCAGAAGCAAATATTGCTTTTGTTGCTGAAAATCTTCGCTTTCAATCTGGTTTTTTAATTTTTCGTATTTATCAACAATCCCTTCCGAAATTGCCTGCTGGTATAAAGTAAATGCTTTAGATTCAATAAATTTAAAATAATCAATGATTCGTTTGTCTTTTTTAAGCTGTTGGTATTCCTCCCATTTGCTGTATAACTCGTGCTTTCGAAAACGCTGATCGGCCGATAGTTTGTAATACGATTGAACCTCAATAAAAGCAGGGCTGTTCACTTGTTCTTCTAACGAAGTTAATCTGTCGACATCACCACTTAGCGCTTTTTTAAATAACTCAAATTCGGGAGAAGAAATAAACTTAAAATATATTTTATAACGTTTATCTTTTTTTAAGCGATTAAACTCTTGTTCCTTGGTAAAAGCTTCAGATTCATGAAATGCTTTTTTGTCTTTTTTAAGTTCAATAAACTCGGGCGATTGAATGTATGCCTCCAGTTCTGTATAATGCGTAAGGTCGCTACTTCCATCAAGCGATTTGTAAATAGAATACTTTTCGGACCGAACTACTTTAAAATAAGTTTTAATATGATCCGATTTTTTTAATTGTGTATATTCGGCAAGCAAAGCATATTCAGGTGTGTTCTCAAATTTTTCATTGGCAATATTTTCTTTCAGTTTTTTAAATTCTTCGGTTTCAAAAATTGATTGTAATCGTTGGAAGGTTTGTAGTATTTCGGAGCCTTCAAGTTCTTGATAGTTTTTAAATTCAGCTGAACCAATTACCTTAAAATAATTTTTAATTAATTCCGATTTTTTTAATGAATTATACTCTTCTTCAAGCTTATGTAATTCAGAATCTTTAAAATTTAAGGCTTTTAAGTTATTCCATTTATTTTTAAAGTCATCGCTTTCAATGAAAGCTTTAAGTTGAATATAATTTTTTAAATCATCCGAGTCTTTTACCTGCAAATAATTTTGATATAATTCACTATTTAATACCTTGTAATAAATAACAATTCTTTTTGATTTTTTAAGTGAAAAATATTCTTGTTCTTTCTGATAAGCATCTGTTTTTTTAAAATCGAGGTTTTCTATTTCCTGTTTTTTTTGTTCAAATTCAGGCGATTCGACAAATGCTTTTAACTCAAGAAAATGATTTAGTTCGTCAGATTTTTCAAACGCTTTTAAAGCCTGATATTCTTCAATTAAAGCTTTTTCTTTTTCTTCTATTTTTGATGTCGATGGATAAAGGCCTAATAAAAATTTTATGTTAATCATTTTAAAGTAAAATTTGTTTTTGCCAAATTACAAAATAAAAATAATATTTTATTTATACAGTTATAAAATTTTGAATTGAGATATTTAAATTGCTGAACTATAAAGATTTTAAAGAATTACATCATATAAGTTCAAAATTTTTTTAAATCATAAAATTTATGCTATAAATTATTTGAATAAGGAATACTAAAATAAAAGGTTGAACCTTTACCTAATTCTGATTCAAGCCAGATTGACCCTCCTAATAATTCAACCAGTCCTTTGGCAATTGAAAGGCCAAGTCCTGTGCCTCCATATTTACGTGATGTTTCAATATCGACCTGTCGGAAACGTTCAAATATTACTTGCTGATGTTCGGAGTCAATTCCTATGCCTGTATCTTTCACATAGAAAAGAATTTGGTTATTTTGTAAACTATAACCAAACTCAATACTACCTTTTTCGGTAAATTTAATGGCATTGCTTAATAGGTTACTTAAAACCTGCTGTATTCTGAATCGGTCGGAATAAATATTCGCTTTATCATCGTCAAGTTCTTTTTTACATTTTAATTTAACAAGCATAATTGACTTATTTTTTTCTGTCAGTTGCTGTTCGAATATTAATTTTAGTTCATCCATTAAAGCATTTACATTAAACATGGCAGGGGTAATTGTCATAAGTCCAGCCTCAATTTTTGAAATATCGAGCACATCATTTATAATTTGAAGTAACTGAGCGGCGCTGTTTTTAATTACTTTAATATACTTATCCCTTTTTTCGACTGTTAAGTTTTCTTTACCCAGTAAATCAGCAAAACCTATAATACCGTTCATAGGCGTACGAATTTCGTGACTCATATTGGCCAGAAATGCTGATTTTAGTCGATCACTTTCTTCGGCTTTTTCTTTTGCAAGCCGAAGATTTTCTTCCAGTTTTTTTCGTTCGTTAATATTGGAATGAATGCCAATAATTTTTGCCGGCTCACCTCTTTCAGTTCTTTCAATAACTTTTCCTCGTTCCAGAATCCATTGGTATTCACCATTTTTATTCCGAATTCGATACTCCAATTCATAAAATGGCGTTTCACCTTTTAAATGCCGACGCAATTGAACATAATTCTGAGCTCGGTCATCGGGATGTATAAAACTATCCCATATATAGTGTGTTGGTTCAAATTCATCAGGTTCGTAGCCAAGTAGTGTAAAATTTTTTGCACTGAAAAACAGTTTATTCTGTAAAATATCCCATTCAAAAACTCCGTCGTTAACAGCATCCATGGCACGCATAAATCGTTGTTCACTCTCCCATAAGGCTTCTTTTGTTAACTTCTTTTCTGATATATCACGTACTATAACCTGTAATGCCGGTTTTTGATTAAAAAAGATTCCACATATGGTAACCTCAACAAATAATTTTTTTCCATTAATTTGTATTAATTCAGTTTCAAGCTGGTTAACATAAAGTTTACCTTCTTCAAATAATTCATTTTCCCAACTTGCATCAGTAATTTTTACTTCAAACAAAGTATTAAAATCTATAACCTCAAGCTCTTTTATGTGTCTGGCAGCAGTAAGTATTTGTCCTTGTTGGTTACAATATACAATTTTATTCTTTTGAATAACAAATATCGCATCAGGTGATGATTCCACCAACGATTTATAGCGTGATTCGCTTTCTTTTAACATATTGGTTGAATTAATCCTGTCGGTTATATCATTAAACATAAGAACGAGCAAATTTGCTTTTGGCGAATAACAAAATATTTCAATATAACGTTTTAATGAAGGAATAAAATCAACAAATCTATCCGATTCAGTCCGATTAGCCAGATTAATGAATTTTTTGAAAAGATTTTCAGACCAGTTAGGATATACTTCACTGATAGGCCTACCTATTACATTTTCTTTTTTCTTTTCAAATAAATTTTCAAACGAAACATTTATATCAATCAGTTTTAAATCTGAGTTTTCAATTATTTCACAAATAGCACACCCATTCATCATGGTATTAAACAATAATTGGTATTGTTGTTGTTCTTCGAGCATTTGAAGTTCAAGTAATTTAATTTCGCTAATATCATTCACTATGCAATTAAATTCGTTTATTTTTCCATTGCTATCACGAAAAATGACAGGAGTATTTCGGATCCAACGAACCGACCCATTTTTGTGAATAATACGATGTTCAAATGGCTTGCTATCAGCTCCTTGTATTATTTTCTGTAATTGTTCTGAAACAAAACGTTTATCGGGTTCAAAAATCATATTATACCACAAATAAGGATCTTGCATAAATTCCTGCGATGTATAACCAGTTACGTTAAAGCATGTGGAACTATGCCAAGTTTCAACTACTTGATTATCTTTAACTTTATTGATTACAATATAGTCGGTAATTGTTTTTAAAAGCTGTTCAAGTTTTTTTTCCTGATAAATATGATGTTTCTTTGATATAAGTTCTTGTAATTCAAGAACTATACGACCACTCATCAGTTCTAAAATTAGCTTTGCCCAGTCGAGATGATGTGGAATTTGATCAAAAAGTGCAACGAAAAGGCCAATTGCCTGGTCATTGGCATTAACCAATGGCATTCCATAATAATGTAATTCTTTCGTTTCAATTTTCGACGACCAGTTAGGAAAATGTAGTTGAACATGCTGATAAAAAACTTCTCGTTTTTCTTTTATCACCATTTCACAGGGAGAATCAAGTATATGATATGAGAAATTTTCAATTATTTTACCTTTATTATTAAATACTATACTATTTAAAATATTGGCTTGATCTTCATCTAAAAATGCTATCAATATGCTGTGAGCCGATAATACATTTCTTATTTCCTCAGATAAATAATGAAAAAACTTTTCTCCAGTAAGACCTGCTGTATTCAGTAATAAAGTTTGAATGGTTTGATAACGCTCTAATACAGGAATATTCTGGTAAGTAGTAACTACTTCTTGAGCCAACCGACGCAACTGATTTAAATCTTTTTCTTCTCCGCTGATAAATTCATTCAAATGGGTAATCAAATGATTAAAATTCACTTCCATATTCATTTTTTTCTTTCTCAATTTTTTCAAAATACCTGAAAACTGTATTTTTTCAAAAAGTTGAAGAAGTTATGACCTCTTTTTTCATATTTTCTTATAAATTTAAAAAAAATATAGTAAAGCTTATATATTGATAATTAAAAATTTAAAATTATCTTTCATACATATTATTAATTCCAAATATTGTGTTATTTAAGCTAAAGGAAAAAGTTATGATTATGATTATGATTATAAGGTAAGGAAGAAAATAAATTTAATTATACTTTTTATTGAAGTCATTAAAAAAATTACAATAAATGCAAATAGTTTATGAAATCTAAAAAATACTTCAGAAATGTAGGTTATAAAAACGATTTTCTATAAATCTAAAAATACGATTTAACATTACAAATTGTGATAAATTAAGCATAAAATAAACTTATTGGTAAAACAATTCATTAGATTTCATGTACATTTGAATAAACATTCAAAACTTTTTTACGTTAATTATGTTGCTGAAAATCTATAATTTATAATTAAATTAATGGTTACAAATAAACGTAAAATAATTAATGACCCGGTATATGGTTTTATTCATATTAACAGTGATCTTTTTTTTGATTTAATAGAACATCCATGGGTCCAGCGTTTGCGTAGAATAAGGCAATTAGGACTTACCCACCTAGTATATCCTGGCGCTATGCATACCCGATTTCAGCATGCCATTGGTGCTACCCATTTAATGAATCAGGCAATATCCATTATTCGGTCGAAAGGTCATGAAATTAGTGATCAGGAGGCAGAAGCAGCTATTATAGCTATATTGTTGCATGATATAGGGCATGGCCCTTTCTCGCATGCGCTGGAGTATAGCTTAATTGAAAATAACATGCACGAAAAACTTTCGTTAATGATTATGGAATTGCTCGATGCCCAATATAATGGCAAACTAAGGCTTGCCATCGATATTTTTACTAATCAGTACTCGAAAAAGTTTTTACACCAATTGGTATCGGGACAACTTGATATGGATAGACTCGATTACCTTCGTCGTGATAGTTTTTTTACGGGAGTTAGTGAAGGGGTCATAGGCTCCGATCGAATTATTAAAATGCTAAATGTAGTCGACGATCAGTTAGTGGTCGATGCAAAAGGTATATACTCTATCGAGAAATTCTTAATTGCGCGCCGACTAATGTATTGGCAGGTATATTTACATAAGACTGTACTTTCGGCCGAAAATTTAATGGTTAAAATATTACACCGCGCAAAGCAATTGGCTTTACAGGGCGAAACACTTTTTGCTACTCCTGCTCTACAATTTTTTCTAACCAGAAGGTTTCCGCCTTTTCCTGCACAGCATTTGAATGAGTTTACTGATTTACAAATTCAAATGTTGAACAACTTTTTACTTCTTGACGATAGTGATATTCTTTCGGCAATAAAAGTATGGCAAAACCATAGCGATAAAACTTTGTCGATGCTATGTCAACAAATGAATAACAGACGATTATTCAAGATTGAATTACAAAATCAACCTTTCGATAAAGAAAGAATAAAAACATTAAAACAACAAACCATGAAAAAATATGGCTTAACTCCCGAAGAAGTTGAGTATTTTGTTTTCACCGATGAAGTGTCGAGTGGTACCTACAATATCACCGACGATCAAATAAGCATTCTTTACAATAACGGAAATCTGGTTGATATTGCCGAAGCTTCTGATATGTTAAACACACAAGTTCTCTCAAAAGTTGTCAAGAAATATCTATTATGCTATCCGAAAGACCTCCTTTAAACTTTAAAATGTATAATTATTTTTAAATTTTCAACTTTGCTTTTATCTTTGTCCGTTTAACTGAAAAATAATTTATTAAAAATATCAAAAATAATGAAATTTACAGCTCAAACAATTGCCTCATTTCTTAAAGGAGAGGTTATAGGAAACCCCAACGTTGAAGTATGGGATGTTTCAAAAATTGAAGAAGGTAAACCAGGTACTCTTACATTTCTGGCAAATCCAAAATATACCCGATATATTTATGAGACAAATGCTTCAATAGTTCTGGTAAATAAAGATTTTGTACCGGAAAAAGAAATCAAAGCCACTTTGATAAAAGTGGATGATGCTTATCAGTCACTTGCCAGATTACTAGAGCTTGTTCAACAATCGAAACCACAAAAATCAGGTATTGAAAAAAATTCATATATCAGCGAATCGGCTAAAGTAGGAAACGACGTTTATATTGGTGCATTTGCTTATATAAGCGAAAACGTAACTATAGGTAATGGGGTTAAAATTTATCCACAAGTGTATATAGGCGACAATGTTGTAATTGGCGATAATACAATTTTGTACCCTGGAGTAAAAATTTATGCCGATTGTCGCGTGGGAAAAGAATGTGTAATTCATGCAGGCGCTGTTATTGGCGCCGATGGCTTTGGTTTTGCCCCCAATAGTGAAAATAATTATAAAAAAGTTCCTCAGATAGGAAATGTAATTATTGAAGATTATGTCGAAATTGGTGCTAATACCTGTATTGACCGGGCTACCATGGGTTCAACAATAGTTCGAAAAGGAGTAAAACTCGACAATCTGATACAAATTGCTCATAATGTAGAAGTAGGAGAAAATACAGTAATGGCAGCACAGGTAGGTATTGCTGGTTCAACAAAGATTGGGCGCGATTGTATGTTTGGTGGTCAGGTTGGAGTAGCCGGGCACCTGACAGTTGCTAACGGCGTAAAACTGGGTGCTCAATGCGGAGTTAACTCTTCAATTAACGAAGAAAATGCAACGCTGATTGGTTCGCCCGCTATGGACTACAAAGACTTTATGAAATGCTTTGTATTATTCCGCAATTTTACCAAAATACATCAACAAATTGGCACTCTTGAAAAAGAAATGAAGGAAGTTAAAGAAAAATTAAATGATTAATTTTTAAACACTAATAAACAATGAAACAAACAACAATAGAAAAACAAAAAACCGTAGCTAAAGATATTCCATTATCGGGGAAGGGACTTCACACGGGCTTATTTGTAAACATGATGTTAAAACCCGCTGAAGCCAATTCAGGCATTCGATTTATGCGCATTGACCTCGAAGAAAACCCCATTGTACATGCCATAGTTGATAACGTAGTAGATACCTCGCGCGGAACCACTCTGGATGAAAATGGCGTAAGAGTAGGTACCATTGAGCATTTGTTGGCAGCTCTTACAGGACATGGCATTGATAATGTGCTGATTGAAATCGATGGCCCCGAAGTACCAATTTTTGATGGTAGCTCCAGAATCATTTACGAAGCTATTGCCCAGGCAGGAGTAAAAGAATTAGATGCCGATAAAAAATATTTTGAACTTAAAGAGAGAGTTGAGTTCGTCGACGTAGATAAAGGAATTGAAATTGTTGCTTTTCCCGACGACCATTTAAGTTTAACTGTACAAATCGATTATAATTCGAAAGTACTTGGCAATCAGTATGCTTCTTTAAATTCGATTTCCGATTTTGGCAAAGAAATTGCCCCCTGTCGTACTTTTGTTTTTTTACACGAACTTGAACAGTTAGTAAAACATAACCTCATTAAAGGAGGAGATGTAGATAATGCTATTGTTATTGTGGATAGGCAAGTTAGTCAGGAAGAACTTGATAAACTGGCTGAATTATTTAATAAACCCAAAATTAAGGTACAGCCCGAGGGTGTACTTAACAACATTGAATTAAGATTTCAGAATGAACCTGCCCGTCACAAACTTCTCGATATGGTAGGCGATCTTACTTTGGTTGGAATGCCTATTAAGGCTCGCATTATAGCCTCTCGCCCTGGTCATCATGCCAATACTGAATTTGCCAAACTACTTCGTAAAATTATTAAAAAAGAAAGCATGAAGCCAGCGGTACCTGAATACGATCCAAATGTGCCCCCAATTATGGACATCAATCAAATTATGAAAGTATTACCTCATCGGCCTCCATTTTTATTAGTCGATAAAATTATTATGCGCACCGATACAATGATAGCCGGTATTAAAAATGTAACCATGAATGAACCATTTTTTGTAGGGCACTTTCCGGGTGAACCTGTAATGCCCGGTGTACTAATTATTGAGGCCATGGCACAATGCGGTGGTTTGCTGGCTTTAAATACAGTTACCGATCCTGAAAATTACTTAACTTACTTCTTAAAAATTGATAAAGTAAAATTTAAGAAAAAAGTAGTTCCCGGCGATACTTTAATTTTTAAGCTACAATTAATAGAACCTATTCGGCGCGGTATTGTAACTATGTGGGGTCAAGCATTTGTTGGCGAAACACTGGTAACCGAAGCAGAACTTTGTGCACAAATTTCGAAAGTCAAATAGTACCATATATAAAAATTAAAAATTTATACCTATGAGTTTTCATCCGCTAAGTAATGTTCATCCCGAAGCCCAGATAGGAAAAGATGTTATTATAGAACCCTTTGTAACCATTGAAAAAGATGTAGTAATTGGTGATGGTACCTGGATCGGAGCAGGTGCTGTCATTCGAAATGGTGCTCGAATTGGAAAAAACTGCAAAATTGATTCATGCGCATCCATTGCAGGTTTACCACAGGATCTTAAATTCAAAGGCGAATACACTACGGTTGAAATAGGCGATAATACTACCATTCGTGAGTATGTGACCATTAATCGTGGTACTGCCGCTAAAAACAAAACCGTGGTAGGTAGTAATTGCCTGATTATGTCGTATGTACACATTGCACACGATTGTCAGATTGGGAACAATGTCATTCTGGCTGGTTATACAGGTTTAGCCGGAGAAGTAGTGATAGACGATTGGGTTATAACCGGAGGGTCAACAGTTGTGCATCAATTTGTACATATTGGTTGTCATGCATTTATAAGCGGAGGTTCGTTGGTGCGTAAAGATGTTCCCCCTTATGTAAAAGCAGCTCGTGAACCACTTTCGTACGTAGGATTAAATAGTCTCGGTTTACGTAGAAGAGGTTTTAGCAACGAGACCATTAACATTATTCAAGACGTTTACCGCCACTTGTACCAGAAAGGTATGAACATTTCGCAAGCACTTGAATATATTGAAGCCAACTTACCTGCTATACCCGAACGCGATGAAATAGTTTCGTTTGTAAGAGGTTCGAAACGTGGTATAATGAAAGGTTACGATTCGGCTACCGGTGATGAATGAGTAGTTTAAAGAAGAAGTAAATCACAATTTTTTATAAATAAATTATAAAAAAGCCTCGGTATTAATTTCCGAGGCTTTTTTATTCAACTAATAACTAATTAACCAAATTTACTACTACCAGCCAGGGTATTGAGTTAATGCTCCTTTACTTAAATCCACATCACGTTGTGGGATGGGGAAGAATTCATGTTTCCCTTTCACAAATTCTATAGTTACACCGTCGGCTGCACGTACTTTACCGTTTAGCCTGTCATATGCATCGCCCCAGCGTACCAGATCATAGAATCGATGACCTTCGAGTGCAAGTTCAACCCTGCGTTCTTTTTTAATGTCGTCGAGTGTTATACTAGTAAGGTCGGCAGGAACGGTGTTACCAGGACCACCACACATACGAGCACGTTTACGAATCATATTTATGTATTGTAAAGCCTTGGCTTTATTATCCAGCATGTAAGCAGCTTCGGCTGCCATTAATACCACATCGGCATAACGTATAATTTTAGTGTTAATTGGAGCTTCATCCCATGCACCAGTTCCACTACCTTTAAATTCGGCCCAGGAAACTATAAATTTACCCTGATACATGCCGGTAGAGCTATTATCGAAATTAATCTTAAACCACCCTTTGTCAAGATTAATAGAATCGAAAGTATTGGTAGGCTGTTTAATTGTATTACCCAAACGGGGATCGTTGCTGGCAATTTGAATGGTAACATTAAAACGTGGGTCACCTGTTTCAAACTCAGCTGCTAAATCTTCGGTAGGTACATTGAAACCCCAATAACTGGTTGATTGCTTTTTTCCATTTTGATCGTAGTAATAACGTGCGCACGACCAGTTAATAATGGATGAACCACGTGATTGTAACCAGTTCATACCATCGTTGATGTTCTGTACTTCAAAGATTGATTCTTTACAATTATCGCCATTTGTTGTAAATAAATATCTATAGCCATTAACCTCTCCCAACCAGGTATTGTAGGTTTCACCGTTAGAACCAACCAATTCATATACACCGGAGTTAATTACAGCTTCGGCTGCATCAAGTGCATCCTGCCAGCGTTCATTTAAGTTAGCAAAACGTGAATCTCCGGGGTAATTTTTTGCATACGACGATTCGAAAAGATAAATTTTGGCCAATAACGATTGGGCAGCTCCTTTGGTAGCTCTACCTATATTCTTACCATCTCGAGTCAATGGCAAAACAGGTATTGCTTCTTTTAAATCTTTTTCCATGAAATCATAGATAGCCCTGAGTGGTGCACGAGGTTGTTCCATTTCACTACCGCCCAGTACACGGTCAAATAAAGGCACTTCACCAAACATAACTGTTAAATAAAAATAGTTTAGTGCCCTTAAAAATTTTAATTCTGCAATTCGCTCGTTAATTTTATCAACTTTAGCAGTAGTATCAATTTTTGGAATATCAGGTAATTTTTCAAGGGCTTTGTTAGCCAAAAAGATGGCCTTGTAAAGAATACCCCACGGATTCTGAAAAACTTCGTTGGTAGGTGTATGCTGTAATTTATCCAGATCTTGATATATAACTACATCGCTCTGGTCTTCACCGCCAGCTTCTGCATCATCCGAAGCAATACTACCACAAAGCATTTGAACGTGACGATCCCAAGTGGTCATATACGCAAGTTGCGCATATACAGCAGTAACTGCTTGCTCAGCATCTGATTCAGTAATATAAAACGACGACTCATTTTCTAATGCAATGGGGTCGACGTTAACAAAGTCGTCGGAACAGCTAAAAGTAAACCCCAATAGCATGCTTACAATTAGTATTTTATTAATGACTGTTTTCATATAGCTTCAAGTTTATAAGTTAAATTAAAATGTAAGATTTGCACCTAAAGTAAATACACGAGTTTTGGGATAACCGCCAATATCAATACCCAATAAAGTAGGATCACTAAAATCGTAACGCCCTACTTCTGGGTCAAAACCAGTGTATTTGGTCCAGATAAATACATTGGTGACAGATGCATAAATACGGAATTTTTCAATTTTCAATGACTTCGAAATGGATGAAGGTAATGTTACCCCTAATTGAATATTTTTAAGACGTAAATATGAACCATCTTCAATATAAAGTTCTGAAGAATATGCATAGTTTTGTTGGCCAAGACGTGGCAAATCATACTTTTCGTTTCCTGGATCAATGGGGGTTCCATTATCGTAAAGAATCAGATTTCCTTGTTTATCGGTTAAAGGATCGCGATAACGGTCAGCAAATCTGGCCGAACGGTTGGCAGGAACTGTGTTCCAGTTATAAAAATAACGACCTGCTCCATTAAATATTTTATTTCCATATACCCCATTAAACAAGGCACTGAAATCAAATATTTTATAGTTTAAATAAACTGAAAAGCTAAATATATAAGGCGGATTGGGATTGCCCAAATAGGTTCTATCCTTATCGTCTATTCTACCATCGTTGTTGTTATCTTTCCAGCGAACATCTCCTGGTTTTGCGGTAACTAAATAAATAGTGTCACCTTTGCTGTTCACCTGGAAGTAAACATCTTTCTTCGCTTTTGCATAATAAGCTTTTGGGTCATCTTTTTTGATGATGCTTTCAACCTGTCGGCCCCAGAAGGTACTTATGGGTTGACCCTCTTTTTGAATGGTAATACCAGTTAACTCATTATGCACACTACCTTTAACAACTGAGTCAGTAGCCAGATCAGTAATTTTGTTTTTAACATAAGTAAAACTTAAATCAAATGTAGCTTTAAGGTCTCCTATATTTTCTTTATAAGTTAAACTTAATTCAAGACCTTTATTTTCAACACTACCGGCATTTACTTCGGGTTGAGTTGGACCTCCTTCGGCACCACTATTTGTTTGGTATGTACCCACATAAAATGGAACATCTTTGAAATTAATCATTCCATCATTCTTTTTCGTGAAATAATCGAGCGAAACCATCAATTTGTCACGGAGGAAACCCAGATCTAATCCCACAGTAGTACTAATAACAGTTTCCCAGTGCAAATCGGGGTTCGGTATTTGAACAGGTCCTGCACCAGTTGATGATGCATTGTTATCAAAAGCATAATTATAAACATTACCAGGTGTTTGAATTTTTGCCAGATAAGGCCAGTTAGAACGACCATATTGACCAGTTTCACCGTAAGAAACTCTGACTTTACCAAAACTCAGGAACCCTAAATTTTTCACAGCATCGAGTTCACTAAATTTAAAACCGGCTGATCCTGATTTAAATACCCCATATCGATAATTTGGACCAAAATGCGTATAACCATCGCGACGTATATTAGCTTGTAATAAGAACATGCTCTTATAATCATAAGTTACACGACCAAAGTATGAAAGCATACGACTTTCCCAACCTCCTCCTTCTACAGTTTGCGAATTGGTGGTATCATCGCGACTCATGGATAAGTACAATAAATTAGGGAGGGTACTTTTAAACTCTAAACGTGAACCAGATATGTCGTATCCCCAGTTCCTTTGAGCTTCGTGACCAGCCATGAGTCCGATATTGTGCTCGTTGATCTTAGTGTTGTAATTCACAACATTTTGAACCAGCCAGCCATAGCTCCGTTGCATACGTTTTTCGAGCCTAGATCTTTCATTATTTTGATCACCTTTGTAATTGTATTTAGGCACAAAATTTTGATTATCAGAAATACCCACGTAACCATTAATACGAGGCGAATAAGTTAATCCTTTAATCAGATCGATGGTTAGTCCAGCATTACCACTAGTGGTGGTGCTCTTGGACCAGCGATTGAGAATATCAATATCAACAAATGGACTATGAATACCTCCTGGCGTCATCATCCATTTGCCATTTTCATCGTAAGGAGTTAAATAAGGAGGCATTTGCAATGCAGGGAAAATTGGTGTAAAATACACATTGGTATACATCCATTCTTCGAACCCTTCGGTACGAGTATTTATAAAGCTGACATTTTGATCAAATTTAATGCGTTCAGTAGCTTTATGTTCGGATTTAATACGGAAGTTGGTTTTTTCATAATTCGATTTACGAATAATACCATCTTGACCAAAATAAGAACCACTAATATAAAAGTTCGATTTCTCAGTGCCTCCACCTGTTGAAAAATCGTAGTTCTGAACAGGAACATTTTCTTCGAAAATAATGTTGTTATAATCATTATATTGAAGGGTATCAATATTTTTAAAATACGCATATCCTATTTCAGCTAATGTACGGTTGTAATCTTCAAGCCCCATCATGGGTACTTTACGAGCTACATTTTGCCAGCCATACGAAGCATTTAAAGTTGTTTGAAACTTTCCGGCTTTACCTTTTTTAGTGGTAACAATGATTACACCATTACCACCATTTGATCCGTAAATAGCTTGTGAAGCAGCATCTTTTAAAATTTCAACCGACTCAATATCGGCAGGATTCAAGCTATTTAAATCTCCTCCAGGGATTCCATCAATTACTACCAATGGATTACCTCCATTAACTGAGCTCATACCACGAATTTGAACAGTTACAGAACCACCTGGCATACCGGTATTAGAAACTACATTAACCCCAGCCGCACGACCTTGTAAAGCCTGAACCAGATTATTAACGGCAACTCCTTGAAAACTACCACCACTAACCGAGGCTACTGAACCGGTAAGGTCGCTCTTTTTCTGAACACCATAACCAATTACAACTACCTGATCAAGTTCCGTAACTTCCTCTTCTAAAACGGGATTAATGGTTGTTTGATCTCCAACTTTAATTTCTTGCGATTGATAACCAACATAGGTAAATGTAACTACAGCATCCGGACCTGGAACTTTAATGGTATATTTTCCATTCAGGTCGGTAACTGTACCAATAGAGGTTCCTTTTACTACCACATTTACGCCCGGTAATGTTGCACCGGTTTTGTCGGTAACAGTACCAGTAATTGTTTTTTCCTGCCCATATACAGCAGTAAATATCAGTAACCCAATGAATAGCGCTGCCATCCGTCGCAAGGGGTTACTGAAACTTCTCTCTTTGTAACTCTTTTGCTTCATACATTTAATAGTTTTTGATTGATTAATAGTATGTTAGTAGTTGTGAAAATTTGTTTTGTAACTTATCACAATTACACTTCAAAACTATGTTCTTATTTTTCCAAACAGGTGTAAAATTCTGTCAATAAAAGGCTATAAATCTTGGAAATTCAACTATTTGTATTTCGTATAAACGTATTTTATACGCTAACTAATTTAATGCTTTTCTTTGTCAACAGTCAGTTTTAACTATAATTATTTCGACAGAAAAATCTACCTCTTTGAAATAATAAAGGAATATTATTTACTTAAACTACACTTATTTTGAAGTATAAAAATTGCTTTTATTAAAGTTAAGTAAATTTTTATAAATGAAAAAGTATATTCTTTCAATATCTTTCATCATTCTTATTTTTTCATCATGCAAGCAAAATATTACAAAAAACCTGGGTGGAATAACTATTGCTGATGCTTATTCAAATTATTTTCCAATTGGAACATGCGTTTCTTTAAAGCAACTTAACAGCGAAATAGAGCCTATAATCCGACAACATTTTAATAGCATAACCTGTGAAAATGAGATGAAAGCGGCTTTCATCCATCCTGCTGAAACATTATATAATTTTAGTCCAGCCGATTCAATTGTTGACTATGCAGTCAAATTCGATAAAAAAATTCGTGGACATTGTTTAATATGGCATGAGCAATGTCCTGAATGGTTTTTTAAAGATAATAATCGTATTGTTTCAAAGGAAATTCTCTTGAAACGGATGAAAGAGCATATTTACACGGTTGTTTCTCGTTATAAAGGGAAAGTATATTGTTGGGATGTAGTAAATGAAGCCATTGATGATGACAGTACCCGATTTTTAAGATCAACCCCCTGGTATGAAATAATTGGTGAAGATTATATTGCCAAAGCATTTGAATACGCGCATCAGGCCGACCCCAATGCATTATTATTTTATAACGACTACAATACCGAAAGACCTGAAAAAAGAGAACGCGTTTATCGATTATTAAAAAAACTAATCGATCATAAAGTGCCTATTCATGGAATAGGGATACAGGGACACTGGTCAATATACGAGCCAAACGAAAAAAACCTTAAAGATGCCATTGAAAAATTTGCTTCATTAGGCTTACAAATTCATATAACTGAACTCGATGTATCACTTTTCCCCTGGGAAAAATTTCCCCGAAAAAAATTACCGGGCGAAAATGACACTCTTACACCCGAACTGGAAGATAAATTTAATAGCCAGTATACGATGGTATTTCGCAATTTCATTGAGTATAAAAATGTTATAAAAAGTGTAACCTTCTGGGGTGTAGCCGATCATTTTTCATGGTTGAACTTTTATCCGGTGGAAGGACGAAAAAATTACCCATTGTTGTTTGATCGAAATCTTCAACCTAAACCCATTTATTACAGATTGATTGAACTGACACAAAAATAACAAGCGCTTCGCTGGTAGTAGTTTTTATTCTTAAGGTTGGTTAGTAAAAAAGGCTGCTCAGTTTCACTTTTTCCAGGCAGCCTTTTTGATTTGAAAGTTTTAATAAAATTTCAGCTCAATTTTACAGTTTTACTAATTTATATATAAAATTATCTTTTGTTTTTGGATTAATAATCTTCAAAAAATAAATTCCACTAGCATAATTATTAAATGGTATGGCAATTTGTCTATTTGCCGTATTCCAGTTTTGCTTTAATAAAGTTTTCCCGGTGATATCAAATATTGAAACGCAAATTTCAGAATTCGATGAAAAGTTATGATTTATGTATAATACAGTTGAAATCGGATTAGGATATATACTGAAACCAGTTTGAGTAATCATATTTGCATCTGTGGCAAATCCAATTATGGCATATGATGCCAACCCTTCAGTTAAAATGCCCGTTTGCGCAACCGGTATAACCTCGGCTATTAGATAATATCCTTTATCCAACTCTGTTAATAAGTAACTGGACTGATTGGCATCGACAATTTTTATTTTGTTCATTCCATCGGCACTGGTCGATCGATACCATTGAACGCGGGTATTTCCTTCGGCATCGTTATTTAAATCGAAATATTCATAATTTACAGTTATTGCGCTACCCGTTTGAATTGTTCCACTTATTGAAACATTCAAAGCCATTGGTGCCGATAATAAATCAGGACGAGGTAAACGTTTCGAAGTAAATATATGATACTCGCCAGGGTTTAACATAAAGGTTTTTGTTAATTCGGTCACTTCAATACTATCGCCGTAAAAATAATTATACCACCATCCGTTTTTTGTGAACGATACTACAGTCGATTGTTGATTTACATCGAAATTACCGACTACTATTACATCCATTTCTGCGTGCTTCAAAGTAATAGTCTTTACTGGTTTACTTACATTAAGTATGAAATTATTGGTATGAAAAACCTCATATTGATTCCTTAATCGGTTAAACTCGCTGTATACTTTATACAATCGATATCGATTAGGATTTTGATAATAATCCCACCGAATCGGTTTATTTCCAACCCTACCATTATAGTCAATACTATAATCGTATCCTAATTCACCAAATTGCCAGATCATTTTAGGTCCAGGTATGGTTAAGAAGAAGGCTACACATAGTTCGGCTCGTTTCAATGCATTTGGTAAATTCCCTTTTATTGTATATAACGCATTCGTGTTATTTCCATAGGTAAGGTTGCTATATACCATTCGTTCTTCGTCATGGCTTTCCATGTAAGTAACAAGGGCAGGATTTGAAAATCCACGTATTTTATAAGAGCCCCATGAAAAATCTGATTTTGAACCATCATTCCAACCCATGGAGGCTTCGCGATAGTTATAATTAGCGTTACCCCACAGCAAAAAGCCATAGCTTGCCAGAATTTTTTCTTCCTGATTGTCGGCAAAATGCTCTAAAATAATAGTTGCATTGGAGTTAATTTTCCATATGGTATCGGCATAGGTCTTTAATATCATTACCCTGGTTGAATCGTATTGACCCCATGCACTAACATTGCCAAGGGTATTTTTCTGAGTAAAACCTTTTGATAGATCGAACCGATATCCATCAACACGATATTCTGTTAACCAGAATTTTAATACCTGCGAAACAAACAATTTTGTATAGGCACTTTCGTGATTAAAATCGTATCCTACATTAAAATCGTGTTTAGGAGTCGGATTATACCATGGATTATCAGCTGAAGGTCTGTTATTTACCGCATCCCAATATAGTTGAACCATGGGTGATTGACCAAATGAATGGTTCAATACAATGTCTAAAATTACAGCAATACCCATTGAGTGGCAGGTATCAATTAGTTTTTTAAGCAAATTAGCAGGGCCATAATACTTATCTGGTGCAAAATAAAAAGCAGGGTTATAACCCCAACTTTCGTTGCCCTCGAACTCCATTACAGGCATTAACTCAATGGCATTAATTCCTAAGGATTTTAAATAACTCAATGAATCAATAATTGCTTGATAACTATGCGATGAATGAAAATCGCGTACCAGCAATTCATATATGATTAATTTTTCTTTTGGAGGTATTTGGCTTGCATTATATTTCCATTGATATGCCGGTTGAGCGGTTTGTAAAATCGAAACTATTCCTGTAGTCTTTCCTTCAGGATAAGGTTTCAACTGAGGATAAGTAATACTAGTAATGTATTTGTCGTTCCATGGATCTAAAATTTTTTGACAATAGGGATCAGCAATTTTCAGATTATCAACAAAAAACTGATATGCATACTCTTTACCTGGGAGTAAATGAGAAATAACTATCCAGAAACGAGTTTTGTCAGGGGTTTGTCTCATCTGATATATAGTATCGAGTTCCCAGTTATTAAATTCACCAATTACATATGCATTGGTTTTGTTTGGAGCCACCAATACTAACGCTACAGTTGAGTCATTTAAATAATTTATTCCATCTTTATAACCCTCCGGAATACTTTCAATTCTGGTTTCATTCGGTACAAAATAATAAAATGAGTCGGCAACTACCTCATTCCCTTTAAATGCTTTTACCACAACCCAATATTTCCCTTTTTGTACAACATCAATGGTGTCAATTATTTTAGTGGAAGAATAATAACTTCGTATATAAGTTTGATTAACAAACATTTGAAATGAATCAACTTTGTTTGCATTAATTAAAAGTGGTATTCGATTACCCACTTCAGCTATAATAACCGAAGTGGAAGGAAAAGCCCTCTGAACATGAATGAGTGTATCGTTAATTACTGAATAGAAAATATCGCCATTAGTTTCGGTTTTACCTTCTTTGGTTTTATCGGCGCTTCGGAAAACAAATGCCAATTGTTTTACTACTTCGTTGTTAAGTATTCCATAATATGCCCGAATAGACGGTGTAATTTTTAGCTGATATAAATTGGTACCAATTCTGGTAAGTTTATATTTTAAAGAATTATCGCCCCAGGTTGGTGCATGTTTCCAATCGCTGGGCGATGTGCTTAAGTTGGTTATAACCCCAGTATGCGCATAAACATCGCCAGTAAAATTCATGAGCCCTTTATTTCCCTGTGTAGCATCAAAAATAATAGTTACCGAATCATCGACAGTTGGAAAAACTGGATCAGCAACAATTATTTGACTTGAAACAGATTTTTCGATGAACAAGAATAAAGAGGCCAATATAAATATTTTAAGCCTATGAATAATTTTTATATTCTGAATAGAAAATATCGACCTTGTTGGCCAATGTTCATTGAAAAGTTCGTTGGTAATGTAGTTTGTTTTCATATATATAGATTTTGACATTATTTCCTGCACCATTTAAAGCGAATGTATTAAAATAATAAAATATATAATTATTAAATGTTATTTAAAGTAATGAGTTTAATTGAGATAGTTCAAAGCTTTTTGATGAATAATTATTGTTCAAATATTACTTTCAAAAAAGCAAAGCCGAATGATATAGAAAAGTTCATCCGGCTTTACCAAACACACTGTTACTAACTAACCACTTAATACTTAACAATTTTTACTACCTGCCGGTTGCCATTGGCGCCTAATATGGTAACAAAATATGAACCACTACTTAATTCATTTACAGCAATCTGGAGTTCTTTTGCATTAGCTAACCTTACCAATACCTGTCGACCAGTTAAATCGTTAATGGCAACTTTTTGAATTGCATTAGCCGACTTAATGTTTAATACATTAGCGACAGGATTTGGATATAGCGATACTTCATTAGCCATAACCGAATTAACTGCAGTTGGCAGCGAATCGTCATTAAAATAAAATTCAACTACATTAGTTACACCTCCTGTGGTATCCAAAACACTATATTTTCTGTTGGGGCCTCCGTTAGGAAATTCATGTTTATCGGCATCCCAGCTTCCATTGATTCTGCATTTAAATTCCATATCCTGTCCAGAAGGAGCAATTATAATTCCTGTATAAATTAGGTCTTTATCATCACCATCGAACAGTTCATCAGATGGACCCCAGCCATTAAATGTACCAGCTACATCTACAAAATCAGTTTCAGGATTGAACTTACCCAATTCAGCCCAAACTGACATATTTACTTTAATGGTAACAGGAACATAACCGGGTGCGTAATTGTTAAAAATTTTAGAAATTTCGAAAGCTCCTTCACGAGCAGTAAATTTACGGTTTGGACCTCCATTTGGAAATTCATGCTTGTCTGCATCCCAGCTTCCGTTAATTCGGAATTTGTATTCATAAACTGTTCCAGGAGTAAGGTTGTCAATGGTAATGCTATAGTTTACATTATCTTCAGATGTCAGATGATGATCTTTACCATCCCAACCATTAAACGAACCTGCTACATCAACATAATCAGCCGATGGATTAAACTTTCCTTCATCAATGGCATATTGCATGTTAACTTTTAAAGTAACACTGCCTGTTTGAGCAAAAGCGAATGCCATGCCCATTAAAGCTAAACAAATAGTGAGTAATTTTCTTTTCATAATATTTGTGAGTTTTGGTTAAACAATAAAGCTAAGTTAAACCAACAAAAAGCCTTAATCAACCTAAAAAAGGAATTTTTACATCCGTAATTAATACAATTGGGTAGTAAAAAACATGTATTGTCCTATCGAAAACGTTTGCAGATTAAATAATAAATAAGAAGTAAAATTTTGTATAAAATTGTATATCTGGATGTTACAAAATATAAAATAAATAAAATTTGAGGTATTTACAATTGATTTTTTTCAACTAAAAAATTGTGCGCAAAGATTAAAGCATAATTTTCTGATTTAATTAATAATTATCATCTTAAACTGTTTAAAGAAATTATTTTTGCACAATTATTGTGATGATGTTAATAATACTATAAAATGATTGAATTATGGAAAATAGGAGAATTTTAGAAATTACGAATGATGTAAAATGGATTGGAGTGCTTGACCCCGATCTGGTTACCTTTGATATTGTAATGGAAACAAAGTTTGGAACAACCTACAATTCATATTTTATTAATGCTGAAAAAAAGGCGATTATTGAAACGGTTAAGGAAAATTTTTCAGACAAATTTATTCAGAAAATTCAACAACTTTGTAATCCTGCTGAAATTGAATACATTATCTTAAACCATACTGAACCTGATCATTCGGGCAGTTTAAAGCATTTATTAAAAATAGCAACTAATGCTACAGTTGTATCCAGTGGTCAGGGGCTAAATTATCTTACCGAAATGGTAGGATTCCCTTTTAAGTCGCTTAAAGTCAAAGATGGTGATACATTAAGTCTGGGAAATAAAACACTCAAATTTATTGGAGCGCCCAATTTGCATTGGCCCGACAGCATGTATACGTACCTGGAAGAAGATCAACTATTATTTACCTGCGACTCTTTTGGTGCACACTTTTGTCATGAACAAATGTATGATGATTTAGTTGGAGATTATGCTGAAGCTTTTAAATATTATTTCGATGTTATTTTAAAACCCTTTAGTAAATTTATGCTCCGGGCTATTGAAAAAATCAGGCCGTTGCCAATTAAGGCTATATGCAATGGGCATGGTCCTATTTTACGAACTCGTTGGAAAGAAATGGTAGACCTTTCGGAGCAATACTCAAAAAACTATCTTGAAGAAATAGAACATAAAAATATAAAACGAGTACTTATTGCCTATGTTTCGGCATATGGCTATACAGCCAGAATGGCTCAACAAATTGCTGAAGGAATTCGTAATGTAAGTAATTTTGAAGTTGATGTGGTTGATATTGAACATATGTTATTAGGCGATATGGAAGAGCTGGTTGCAAAGAGCGATGCCCTGATAGTAGGTTCACCAACCATTAATCAAAACACTTTATTACCCATTTATAAATTATTTTCAGTAATAAATCCTATTCGCGACAGAGGTAAATTAGCAGCTGCATTTGGCTCATATGGTTGGAGTGGAGAAGCAGCCCCATTAATTGAAAATCATTTAAAAAATTTAAAATTTAAAATTTTCTGTGAAGGTGTGAAAGAAAAATTCTTTCCTTTTAATGAAAAAGCTCAAAAATTTATTGAACTTGGTCAAGCTTTTGCGGCCGAACTTCAGCGAAACGAAATTATTTCTGCCGAATAAATTCTTAAATCTTAGCCTTTTATAAAGGCTAAGATTTTTAAAAAATAGCAACTATTTTGTAGGTTTTTATAAAAAAATTGCGTAACTTTATTAACCAAAGATTTAAGTTATGCAAGGAGATTTAATTTCATATTTACGCAAGCGCTATGAAGAATCGTCAAAAATGCAACATGGCGAAGGACCAGTTATAACTATTTCGCGTCAATATGGTTGTCCTGCTAAAGCAATTGCACAAAAACTTTCAGAAGTCCTTTCGGAGAAAAAGGATAAATACGGTCAGAAACATCAATGGAAATGGTATAGTAAAGAAATTTTAGCTGAATCGGCACAGCAACTACAAATTAATCCTGAAGAAATAGAACATATTTTTAAATACGAAAAAAGAAGCACGCTGGAAGAGTTTTTTAATTCTTTCTCGCATTATTATCATAGCGATAAAAAAATAATGACCACTATTGGCAAAGTAATTCGAGAACTTGCTGTACAGGGGCATGCAATAATTGTTGGTCGTGGAGGAATTGCTGTGACCCGAGATATGGCACTTTCGCTTCATATAAACCTTGAAGCACCGCTTGAATGGCGTGCAGTCCGCATTAGTGAAAAATATAACTGTACTATTGAAAAAGCCAAAGAAACATGTATTGATACAGATAAAAAGCGAGAAGATTTTAAGAATTTTTTTCAGGGAAAAAATTCTGATTATACATTTCCCGATCTTACATTTAATTGCATGACTTTATCGATCGATGAAATTGTTGAGTTAATAGTTAAAGCTGTAGAAATACGTCATTTACTTTAACCCCCACTACGTTTTACTTTATAACCTTCAGATTGTAGTAATTGTAATACTTTATCGCAAAAGTCACCCTGTATAAGTATTTGATTATCTTTAACAGTTCCTCCTACCCCACATTTGGTTTTAAGCATTTTACCTAACTTTTCGAGATCTTCTTCTTTTCCAATAAAACCAGTAATTAAAGTTACCACCTTGCCGGCACGCTGTTTGCGATCGAGCTGAACTCTCAAATTTTGTTGTTGTGGAGGCAATGTTACTTTTTCAGGTTCATTGGAATATTCATATTGATAATTTGGATTGGTTGAATAAACTACACCCATCCGGTCTTTATTCTTATTTCCTCCCATGATTAAATTTGTTTCTGATAAGCCACTACATCGAGAATTTGTCCTAATTTTTCACCAACTTTTTCAAAATGAGCCACTTTTTTATAGCCTAACTTCTCAAAAAGTTTTATGCTGGCAAAGTTATTTCCTGTAATGAGGCCAATTAAATTCTTTATACCAACTTTTTTGGCTTCGTTCTCAAGAAAAATAAGTGCCTTTGGGCCTATACCCTTGTCACAAAATTCAGGACGTAAATATATTGTAATCTCGGCAGTACGATCATAGGCCTGTCGTTTTTTAAAATAGCTAAAATAGCAAAAGCCGGCAGGTGTATCGTCACAAATTATTATATACGATTTATATTTAGGATGATTAACAAATATAAATTCTTTTAACTCGGCTATACTAACTGGTTCGGTATGAAACGTAGCAGTTGTGTGTATAGCATAATAATCATATGTTTCTTTAATAAAAAAGAAATCTTCTTCTTTAATAGGACAAAATGAGAGTTGATACATCATAATACTAATACCTTCCAAAGAAATTACTCAAAGTTATAACGAAAAGTAAAACTTTGCAAAATTATTTTGGAAGGTATTATAATTTAAATAATCTTAAAACATTAGAATAATACCCAACGATGGAATAATAGTACCCCCTACTCTATTTTCTAACTTTTTCAAAGTATATCTATCGGGATCAGGTATAATGGGTACTGAATAATCAACCACATAAATAGGAGGACTATCGGCTTTATAATTATATACATTTTGAATATCAATATAACCTATTACCGACCATTTTGGGAAAAAGAATTCTTTATCGACTCTAATATCTAATTGATGAAAAGCTTTCAGGCGTTTGCTATTAAACTGACTATAATCGAGATAAGGTTGATTACGCACATTCCATGCTTCGACCAGCGATGATTTTTCAAAATCAATCGG
>FQKF010106202.1_pt1 | contig 25939 bp, 22 predicted proteins | sample 1504521 | NCBI WGS metagenome assembly FQKF01 (sample SAMEA4475357, study PRJEB15587) | soil metagenome | biome: Soil; feature: Field | place: India | collected 2015-03-11 | depth 0 m
GGAAGAAAACACCCGTGCAAGGGTCTCATTCTTATGAATGTGGAACGACCTCCCACTTTTCTCGACCACAAAATACCCTGAAAAAATCCCTTTCCATTTCTCTAAACTCTTTGTCTTTTCTGTCGAAACATAACAGTGAAGACAAGGATGTCTTCAGAACATATCAAGGAGGATGGTATGATCATCAACCACAACATCAGTTCCATTTTCTCTCACCGTCAGCTCACCCTGAACAACCTCGAGTCTGACAAGGACATCGAGAAGCTGTCGTCCGGTATGAAAATCAACCGGGCAGGGGATGATGCTTCTGGTCTTGCTGTGTCAGAGAAGATGCGCTCCCAGATTCGCGGTCTTCGCCGTGCAAACCAGAACACCCTCGATGCTATCTCGATGATCCAGACAGCCGAAGGGTACTTGGAAGAGACAGCCGCTATTCTGCAGCGTCTCAGAGAGCTTGCTGTTCAGGCAGCAAACGGTATCTATGATGCCCAGGATCGTATGATGATCCAGGTAGAAGTTTCCCAGATGATTGCGGAAATCGACCGAATTGCTTCCCATGCTCAGTTCAATGGGCTCAACCTTCTCACCGGTCGATTTGCTCGTTTCACTGGAGAAAACACTGTGGTGGCTTCGATGTGGTTCCATGTTGGTCCCAATATGGATCAGCGCATTCGCGCCTATATTGGTACCATGAACTCTCAGGGTCTTGGCCTCAAATCTCCCGTTGGCAATGCCGCTACCGCTTCTTTCATCAGTCTCAGTACACCTGACAAGGCAAACATGGCCATCGGTATAATTGATGTGGCTCTTCTCAAGGTGAACAAGCAGCGGGCTGACCTTGGTGCCTACCAGAACCGCCTCGAAAAGACCTCTGCTGGTCTCATGATTGGTTTCGAGAACCTGCAGGCTGCCGAATCGAGAATCCGCGACACAGACATGGCAGAGCAAATGTCTCTGTTTGTCAAGAACCAGATTCTCACCCAGGCTGCCAACGCTATGCTTGCCCAGGCCAACCAGAAACCTCAGATGGTACTGCAACTTCTCAGGTAAAAAAGCTCTCAAAAGCCTGCCTTCGGGCAGGCTTTTTTCTTTCACAAAAGCTTTCTCTGATGTGACAGCTCTTCTTTTTACGAAAGAAGAAAAATTGCATTTTCATTCCTTTTGCCTTATGATAGAACCCTAAGGAGAAGCAAATGGAACACATCGAGATTCGTGTAGATGGTGTTATCTTCAATGACCACGGCGAAATTCTCCTCGCTCGCCACGAAAAGGACAAAAAAACCTACTGGGTTCTCCCCGGTGGGCATCTCCAGTTTGGAGAAGGCCTCGAAAATGCCCTCAGACGAGAGTTGAACGAAGAACTCGGTTTTGAAGATGTGGAAGTGAGAGACCTTGTCTTTGTGGATGAGTTTATCACCTCCTCCAGGCATGTGGTGCATATTGGTTTTGATGTACATGTGGTAGAAGAATATCTCAATAACGTTGGTGTAATCACAGAAAACGAAAGCATCAAAGAAGTGAGATTCTTCTCCCTTGCAGAAATCGTCAATGCAAGTGATACCTTTTATCCCTCAAAAGAGTTTATCATTCAGCTCATCGAAAACAAAACGGCGGTAATGCTTTGATGAATAGACTGGCCATTCTCACACCCGGTATCCCTTATTCTACCAAAAAACCCAGGGGATCCCTCTCTGCCCTTGACCGTATCGCTGAATTGGGACTTGATGGCATCGAACTGGAGTACGTCCAGGGGATACGAGTGGATTATACCCACATGAAAGCCCTTGGTGAAAAGGCCAAAAGCCTCGGGCTTGTCCTTACCGCTCATGCCCCTTACTATATCAACCTATTTTCACCCGAAAAAGCCAAAATCGACAAAAGTTATCAGTATATCTTAGATACAGCACGTGCCCTTGATGCGGCTGGTGGCTATTCCATTGTATTCCATGCCGCCTTTTACCTCCAGCAACCACCCCACAAGGTATATCCCGTTGTCAAAGACCATCTCAAACATATCGCTGATCTCGCTCACAAAGAAGCCCTCAAAGTCGATATTCGACCTGAACTCATGGGAAAACCTACCCAGTTCGGTTCTCTGGATGAGATTTTAGATATCTGTGCGGAGATTGGTCCCCCTATCAAGCCCTGTATTGATTTTGCCCATCTCCACGCAAGAACAGGCAAATTCAACAGTTATGAAGAATTTGCCAAAGTCTTTGAAAAAGTGAAAGAAACCCTTGGAGAAGAAGCCCTCCAGGATATGCATATCCATTATTCCGGGATTCAGTACAGCGCGAAAGGAGAACAAAAACACCTCATTCTCCGAAAATCCGATGCCCGCTACAGAGAATTCTGTCGAGCCCTCATTGACTACAACATTGGGGGAGTTCTGGTGATTGAGAGCCCCAATATCGAAGGAGACACCCTCCTTTTCAAATTGACCTATCAGGCAATGAGTGATTAATCTTTTCTGGCTTCAAACACCTTTCTTTTCTCCCCTATCCCCCTTTTTCACCTCAATGCCCAAAAGGGCAAGAGATCTCACAAATTCCTCACCATCAAAATCCCTTTCCGCTTGAAAAGAAATCCTGCCCTTTTCAAACACCACATCCCGCACTCTCCCCATCGCATCTAACAAAGCCGCCACTTCATGCCGACAAAAACTTCCTTTCACTTCCCAGACATAGCGTTTTGTCCTCACCACCACAGAAGAAGAGCGCCTTTTGCCGCAACCACACCCTCTCATGGTCGTGGAAATACCACCCTCACCCGAAGCCCCCCATCATTCACAAAAGAGACTCTTCCCCGCAGTTGCTCAGCGAGAATAAAAAGAAGCTTCAACCCCAAAGAACCACTGGATTTTGTTGGCTCAAAAGAAAGTCCAGGTCCATTGTCCGCCACTTCCAGAACAAACCCCTCCTCACCAGAGACAAGAGAAATCCGGATAAAAGGATGTTCCTGTCCAGGAACCGCATACTTGAAGGCATTGGTCAATGCCTCAGAAACCCACAGCCCCAAAGGAATACATACCTCAAGTGGCAAAGAAACATCCTCTGTCTCCACCTCAATATGAAGCGGAGCCGCCATCTCATAAATACTCCTCACCGCATCGGCAAGATCCATGAGATATTCCCTCACCCTGATAGTGGAAAAGGAATGCGTCTGATAGAGTTTCTCATGGACAATCGCCATGGAACGCACTCTCACCTGACTATCAAGCATCACCCGCTTGATAGACTCTTCTTCTGTCTGGTCTGCCTGAAGAGACAAAAGACTTGAAATAATCTGAAGATTATTCTTCACCCGATGATGAATCTCCTTGAGAAGAACCTCTTTTTCTGCCAAAGCCTCTTCGATCTGTTTCTGCTGCTTTTTGATAGTGGTAATATCCACCATTACCCCAATAAGACGAAGCGGTTGCTGGAAAATATCCCTTTCCACCACATGGGCTTTATTTAGAACCCACCTTTCCTCTCTATTTTTTGCTGGTATCTTATGCTCAAGAGAAAACTCCTGCCGTTTTCCATTGCAATAGTCAAATATCATTTCACGAAGGGAAGAGGCATCCTCCTTCTCAAACTGAGTGAGCCAATTCTGAAGAGACGTGGCAAGGGGAAAACCCGTCTTTTTCTCCCAATCTTCCGAAAGAAGAAGTTCATCTCCAGGAATCATCCAATCCCAGAAGATGGCATTGGCCGTCTCAAGGGCTGTGGTGAGACGCTTCTCAGAAACCTGCAGTTTCTGTTCATACAACCGCCTCTGGGTCACATCAGCAAGCATCACCATCTTTCCCAAAAACCTTCCATCCGGGGCACACCAATCCTTGCTCTGAACAAAGAGCCATATCTTCTCTCCTTCAGAGGTATAAAGCATCACCTCTTCTTTCACCACATGAAAACGCTCATAGGGTTTGATAGCCATCAAAAGGGGAAGTGGAATAGCAAAACCTCCTCCACTCCTTCCCTGCACAAGGGCTTCAATATCCGTTTTTGGCGGCACACCTAAAAGACCGGCCCCCTCAGGATTGAGATACACCGCCGTTCCATCCGGCCGTACAATGAGAAGCCCTTCACTCAGCGATTCAACAATCTCCTGAATCACCTGCCGGGAGTAGAGAAGATTTTCCTGTTCGGCTTTGAGAGAACGTACGAGTTGTTCCACTGTCGAGACAAAAAACTCCATCTCAGGAAAAGCAGCCTCCACAGATTTCTCGTAGGGCTGTCCAGTAAGCATGGCCTTGGTGTACCTGACAAAAAAATCAAAAATACGTTGAAGGGTAGCCGAAAATTTCACCGCAATGAAAAGTGCAACACCCAACCCCATCACAAGCACCATGGCAATAAGTCCTATGAATTGATAAACAAACCGAAGCCAGAGAGAAGCCTCTATCTCCTCTACCACAAACCACGGAAGATTTTTGATCCTGATGAGAAGATACAACTTTTTCCCCACCCCACCAACATCAGAAAGCCAGACAGTCTCCTTGTTTGAACTCACAAACTCATGAAAACCGGGCAGATGCCCCAACCCCTCTGAGGTACTCACCCTCAAAGGATCGGTATGAACAATATAATTTCCATAAATATCCACAACCCCCATAGCCATTCTATAAAGCTGAAGTTGTGCCGAGAAATGTGACAAAACAGAGGCAAGAGCAAAAACATACACTGCTTGTTTTTCAGGAGCACTATACTCGATAAGAAGATAAGATTTCCTTTCTCCAGGATAAGACACCACCTCATACCGAAGTTGTGAAAAGACCAGAGCTGATGAAGAAAAAAGCACAGGAAGATTCACTTCCTCCCACTGTTTTTCTCCAGCAAAAAACACCCTCTTTCTAGAGGAATCATAGAGAGCCACTGCCTGTAATTCTGGAAAATGTTTCCGCATTTTCTCAAACATCAGACGATGACGATCTGTGATCTCCTTACTTGTAAGAGGAAGTTGTTCAAAAGAGGAAACGACCAACCGTCGAAACATGTCTATATCTGTAGAAACAAGATCCGTGGCTAAAAGGGCACTGACAGCCACCTCTCTCCGGTACTCAGCCCTCCACCAACGAAAGAAAAGAACACCTGTAAACACACCAGAAAGCACCGTGATCATCACCAGAAGAAGAACCGTCACTAACCGAACCTGTCGGCTCAACGGCCACGATTGCCAGAAGAAAAAAACTCTACCGTTCACGTCCTACCTTCCACTGGTTACTTACCACTTGCATCAGATAAAGTGTTCTGGTAGCATCCCCATACTGATCAAGATACACCGCTGACTGAAGCCCGGCAAAAGTCCTAGGGAAAAGAGAAAACCATTTCTGACGCAAATGCCCTCTACTCTGCCGATAGAGGTCTAAGGCCAACAAGAGACTCTCATACCCATACACAAAACCAAACGAGGGTTCCTGTTGATAGTGAGACACAAACCGTTCATAAAGCTGACGATAAACCGCATTGGTATGAGAGACCACAAAGTGCTGGATTGCCTTTGTTCCCTCCCCATATTTCCCGCTCCACCGCAAAAAATACCTGTCCATAGCCCACCCAGCCACATACACCTGAAAACCAGAGATCTTTTCTTTCACCTTCTGAACAAGAAGCCCCCCCTCATCCCCTGGTGTCACTAACACAAGAGCCTGAGGTTCCCACAGGAGAATTTTCTTCACCACCTCATCTAAAGAGCCCTTCACGGCTGAATGATAGGAAAGGACCTGATAGGCAATCCCTCTTCTTTGCCAGAAGTTGGTAAACTCCCCTATCCATGCCCGAGCATACGGCTCATTGGCTTCCGTGTACACCAGAAGGGGTTTTGACACCCCATCCTCCGCCATAAGATAGAGAATACTTCGTATCTCCTGAAGGTTCTCGGGAACAATCCTTGCCATATAATCCCTCTGCCCACTCCAGAGAGAAGAACTCACCGTCGGTGGAATAATCGGAACCCGCAGACTGTTGGCCACAGGTATCACCTTCATCGCCGTAGCTGAATCAAACGGCCCAAGAATCACATCTGGACCATAGGTTGCAATTTCCTGCGAAAGCTTTTCTTCATCAAGGCTATGAACATTGAGAACACGATAGACAATTTTTTGAGAAGGGGAAAGATCCGCTATAGCCCAGAGAATACCCTCCCTCCCCTCCACATGCAGGGTTGAGGTAGCCCCTGAAAAATCCCCCACAATCAACACCCTCATCGGTCGAGAACACCCCACCACTGCCACAAGCAAAAAAAAGCCGGCGGCTCGCCATATCCATTTCATAACCGCCTCCTCTCTTTCTTCCCTCACATTATAGACAAAACCATTTCTTTTTGCAACTCTTTTTATCCCAACCGACTAAAAAAGGTTATCACTACCTGAGTCCATCTCCCAAGAAGCATGCCAAAGGGAAATTCCTGACGAATCCAATCGTGGGGAAGAAAGGGAATCCTGGCCAAAAGAATAAACACAAGCCCCACAAGAAAACCAAATTGGAAAAGCCCAAGAAGTCCACCAAGAAGCGAATCAAGCCACTCTAACTCAAGAAACTCCAGCATGTCCTCAAGCCAATAGGAAAGCCTCTTCAGAGCAAAATCCCCCCCCGTAAATACCACCACAAACACAATCCAGAACCACACCTGCCTATACCCTTCAGGTAGCCAGGAAACGACAAGTTTTCCTAAAAGAATCCCGCCAGCAAGCCCCACCACAATAGCCAAAAGGGTAAAAAGCATATTGATAAGCCCCCGGCTAAAACCATACACAAACCCTACCACAAGAAAAACCACGATCAGAAGATCATAATAAGGCATCTTTTTTACCCTTCACGGCTTTTCTTCCCTATCAACCATTTCCCCCTTTCTCCCTCTCTTCTCAAAACCCTACGGTTGACTGAGAATCATATCTGCCACACGAAGCTGCTGGGCAAAGCGTGCCTGAAGCTGGAGACTCGTCTCACAGAGAGCCTTAAAACGCCTGAGATACTCCTTGGCGCGGGAAGTATCTCCCGACTGATAGGCCAGAATACCAAGATTATAGGCAACCTCAGGAACGGGCTGGCGAGCAAAATCCTCATGCTGGAGAATCCTATCCCCAAAAAGATAAGCCTTTGCTGTCCAGTCTGGCACCTGCATGGCTATCTGCCAGGCAAAAAGAAGCATCTGGTAGTCGCTCTCTAAAGCAAGAATATCCATGATATCACCAGCAAGCCTTGCATATGGCACATAGTTCGCTAACTGGGTCCGCTGAATGAGCTGAATCAGGATCATTTGCTTCATCTCCGCAGAAAAACTCTCCGGTTTTTGCAAAAGTTCCCTTGCTTTTGCCTCAAGATCAAAAGCCTGTGGCAAGCGCATATCCTTGAGTACCGCATCTAACATATCCGTATATTGTTTCCACTGGAGAAACTCCTGATACGATTGATACGCAGGATTTACAAACCCTCCCATATCACGTGGTGGAGCTTCCTTGAGTTTGGCCTCCGTGCGGAGAGAGAGTGTCTTTCGAAGATATCTCACATTTTCCTCAAGAAGCGGAAGAAGAGTATTCTTTCTCTGTGGATAGCGGTAAATTGTCCGAAGAAGAAGTTGATTATAGGTCATAGATATCCCTATAAAAGTACGAGAGTTGTGATAATAAGAAAGAAGCTTTCGAAAACGTGGCCAGGCCTCTTCTGAGAGATCCTCGCCAACTTCATTTTCCACAAAAGCCACCAGGGCCCCTATAATCGACACACTATCATAGCCATAATACATAGCCTCCCTGTAGACTTCCTTGGTCTTCTTCCAGGCATTGGTGATTTCCATGGCAATCTTCTCTCGCACCTCGGGACGAGTTTCTCGTTGATACATGGTCTGAAGACTACGAATGCGTTCTCGATAGATATCCCCCATCTGCATATCATAACCAATGGCAATCTCTCTTGTCATCCGATCAAGATAGGGGAGATTGGGAATATTTTGCCATCGTATTCTATAACGAGAAAAATAGTCCGCTAATGGCAACGGCGTACTTCTCACAAAAACAATCCTCTCTCCCTCGAGTCTCACATATCCCTGCGACGCAAGACTTTTCACCTGATCAAGGACATAACCACGATCCACAGGGCGACGGAGCCATTCCGAAAAGAGATACTCTGCCTCTCCAACACTCACCGAACCACGAATCGAAAGGTCATCAAGGAGTCTATGAGCAATTGGTTCCACCTTGTACATAATCCCGTACCGACGATAGGTATAATCCCCAAGCTTCCAGACCTCTGGTCGTTGCCAGGTGAGATACACAGGACGCCTACCCTGCCAGTAAGGAATAAAATAGGGATCAAGATTCACACGGGGATCGTTGATGTTAGAGATAGGGACATAAAAAGGCTCAAGCCCAGCAAAAATATTGCTATCCACCAGGTCCTTGCGTCGTGCAATAGCCCGGGGATCACTATAAAGCATAAGACCATAGATCTTTTTGAAAACATTCCCCATCTGGTCATAGGCAGAAAGATCAGGGCGTATCTTTTCTGCATAGATAAAATAGAGAGAAGAAAACACCTGGTTATCTCCCCCTTCTGTCATATAAACAGAATCCATTTCAGCAGATGCCATAAGATTTTTGCCATAATCATGGTTGAGATAGTCTAAATGATGATCAGCGGTTTTATAGTTACTCACATAAGGGGAAAGACCCAACCCCAACACAAGGAGGATCCCTATTCCCCGTAGAAGTTTCTGACGAAACAATTCCTTTTCTTCAATAAGCATCTGCATATTCTGCCTCCCACTCACAGGATAAAAAATAAAAACGAGGGGGCTTTTGCCCCCAATTACTCACCCTTATGCCTCGATGGCATCAAAGGCACAGGTAGCCGCACACGCACCACAATCAATACAACTACCGGCATCAATCACACGTTTTCCACCCTGTTCGCTGATAGCCGAAACAGGACATGCTGCTTCACAGGCACCACAGTTGGTACACTTACTGGCAATAATCTTATATGCCATTTCTGGCCTCCTTTGAAAAATATTCTATCTGAGATGCTCAATGCCATACGCGACATCAAGCAATTTCTGTTCCCCAAGAGCCGGACCCATGAGTTGCATCCCAAGAGGAAGCCCCTCCTTCGTCCACCCCGAAGGAAGAGAAAGAGCCGGAATACCGGCAAGGTTAGCTGAAATCGTATAGATATCGGACAAGTACATGGCAATCGGATCACTCACCTTCTCTCCAATGCCAAAGGGTGGGGTTGGTGTAGTAGGACCCAAAATCACATCCACCTTCTCAAAAGCCCTCTGAAAATCCTCTTTGATAAGTGTCCGAACCTTGAGAGCCTTGAGATAGTACGCATCATAGTACCCCGCCGAAAGCACATAGGTTCCTAACATGATACGACGCTTCACTTCTGGGCCAAAACCCTCTGTTCGTGTTTTGACATACATTTCCGAAAGGGTCGAAGCCTGAGCCCGATAGCCATACTTTACCCCATCATAGCGTTCAAGGTTGGAACTTGCCTCAGCTGTCGCCACAACATAATACGTGGGAACTGCATACTCACTGTGGGGAAGAGAAATCTCCGCCACACTGGCTCCAGCCGCCTCAAGTTTTCGAATCATCTCATCAAGGTTTTCTTTCACCCGTGGATCCAGTCCCTCAATGATAAATTCCTTTGGCACACCGATCTTTACCCCTTTGAGATTTCCCTCCAGTTTTACCGCTGGTGTATGCTCAAGACTTGTGGAATCCTTTGGATCGTGTCCCGCCATGGCTTCATAAATCCAGGCCGCATCCTCAACTGTTTTCGCAAGCGGTCCTATCTGATCAAGCGAAGAGGCAAATGCCACAAGCCCATAACGAGAAACCGTCCCGTAGGTAGGTTTCAGTCCCACACATCCACAAAAAGCGGCTGGTTGACGAATAGACCCCCCTGTATCACTGCCTAAGGCAACAGGAGCAAGCTTTCCCCCCACGGCTGCCGCTGATCCCCCCGACGACCCACCGGGAACCCGCTTGCGATCAAAGGGATTACGGGTGATGCCATAGGCCGATGTCTCTGTCGATGAACCCATGGCAAATTCATCCATATTGGTTTTGCCAAGCACTACCATCCCATGCTGACGCACAAGCCTCTCGACTACCGTAGCATCATAACTGGCTTTGTACCCCTTGAGAATACGAGAACTACAGGTGGTCTCATATCCCTTCACATTGATGTTATCCTTGATAGCAATAGGAATTCCTGTGAGTTTTGTTGCCTCTCCACGAGCCCATTTTTTATCTGCTTCCTTCGCCATAGCAAGAGCTTCATCAGCCAAAACAGAAACATACGCATGGATAGGCTCAGGTGATGATTCGTCCTTCTCGATAGCCTCGAGATAAGCCTTGGTAATCTCTTCAGAAGAGACTTCCTTCTTGGCCAACGCCTCACTGAGCTCACGTACCGATAAATCACGGATATCCATCTCTTCCTCCTATTCCTTTACCCCAAAAAGTTGAGCTATATTCTTGCGATGCTTTACGATAACAAGAAGGGCAATAATCACTGTGATAATTTTCAATGATAACCTCCCCGGCTCAATTAGCCACACACTCACAGGAAGGGCAACAGCCGCCAAAACCGAAGAAAGCCCCACGCCCTTCTGAAGGTTTTTGAAAAACCCAAGCTTTCTTTCCTCTCCATTGGTGAGCACAACAACAGCGCGAAAAGTCAATAATACCACCAAAAAGACCCCAAGGGCTACAAGAAGCTCCACAGGAGCCAAAAAGGCAAATACCCCTGCCGATGTGGCTACTCCCTTTCCTCCCTTGAAGCCAAGATACACAGGATACAGATGCCCGAGAATCGCCATCACCCCTATCACGATGAGCATCAGATCCTTTTCAAAAATAAAACCACTGCCCCCAAAAAGAACTTTTTCCACCATAGGATAAAGCAAAACCGGAAGCCCCCCTTTCAAAAAGTCCAAAATAAACACCGGAACAAACCCACCCCAGAAACCAAAAACCCGGCTTACATTGGTGGCTCCTATGTTTTTTGATCCTACCGTACGAATATCCACTCCCCTGAGAAGCCCATACACCAGCCCAAAAGGAATAGCCCCCACTAAATAGGTGAGAAGAAGATATACCCCATAGACAACATACGACATCGCTTTGTCTCCTTTTGTTTTCGTTTCAAAAGATTACCACTTTGGTAGAGAAGACGACGTATCACCCTTGGCACTCTTCAGAAGCTGGATCAATTCTGTGGTCGAAATCTCAATATCGGAAATGATATTCTCCACCTGAGCCACAATATAGTTATAAGCCACCTGAGCCGGAATAGCCACAATAAGCCCATACGCTGTGGTAATCAGCGCCTGCGCAATACCACCAATCAGTTTGGAAGGGTTATTCATCCCCTGAGTGGAAAGAACCGTACTGGAGATAATCATGCCTAACACCGTTCCCAAAAGCCCTAACAGAGTGGCCACACTCGTGACGGTAGCCAGTACAGGAATATTGCGATGAAGCTTGGGAATCTCATACACAGCGGCATCCTCCATGGCCTTTTCTATCTCTTCCCGGCTTTTGTTGTACTGGGTAAGCCCTGCCCGAATGATATTGGCTGCCAACCCAGGATAATTCTCACAAACCGCAATAGCCTCATCAATCCGATGACCTTTGAGTTTCTCTCGCATTTTTTCCTGTATAATCCTCGCATTCTGTCTCACCTGCCTGAAGAAAAGCACACGCTCAATAAAAACCGCAAGCCCGATAATCGACACAAGAAGAATAAAATACATGACCGGTCCACCCTGCTGGAAGTACTCAAGGACCACCATCGGCTCCTCCTTTTTTGCACTGAAATATTTCTCAAACTGTAGTATAACGACAAAGAAAAAAAATTTCATCTTTTTTTGAGAAAAAAGGAGTTTATCTCTTCCCATGTTTCAAATTTTCCAGTAGAAACCTCTTGTTTTTGACATTCTCTCCTTTTTCCCATACAATAGAGCTGCAAATAGCCACAAAAGGGAGTAGATATGAAGGTACGACACATCGCCCTTCTTATCTTTATGAGTGTACTTTCTCTCTCTTTTTCTGTAGAGAAAATTCTCTACCTCCCCGCGCCAATACCCGGGAAAACCACAACCAATTACCCCCAGGAAGAAGCCACCAGCTATTTCATCCACGACATCCTCAAAAATAATCTCGCCGCTCTCTCTGAATGGGCTATCACCACCGAAAAACCCACCAACACCAACACGCTTCTTCTGTATCGTCTCGAAACCACCTATACCCTCTCAGGTCCTCTCAGCCGCCCAATGTGTCTCTATACCTACCGCTTATACAATGATAAAAATGAGCTTATCCTTGAGACAAACACCTCCGCCGATATTCGCTATGGTATCTTTGATGCGGTGGATGTCGCTGTTTTTTCCACTGGAAAAGCCCTTGGTGAAGACCTTTCCCGATATGGTTTTCTCACCCTGACCATTCCCCCAATGGGAGACACCCCTTTCCAGCTTTTCTTGAATAAAACCAAAATCCTCGATCTCACCAATACCACCTCCTTCTCCTCTCAATATCGCCTCAGTTCAGGAAAGCTCACCACCCTTTCTGTGAAAGAAAAGCCCTCCCTCCAGAACCTGTGGCTTGGGAAAACCCTCTGGGAGACAAACCTCACTCTTTCTCAAGGAGAGTCGAGGGAGTTTCCGATTTTTCTTCTCTCGACGGTTTCCTTTTCTCCTGTGAAAACAGAACTCTTCCTTCCCGCGGAAAAGAGTTATACCCTCACCCTTCGTCCGACAAATAGCCCCACCATCTCCACCAATATTACCCTGTCAACAAAAAAGGAAACACAAATTACCCTTCCTTTGGGGAGCACCTTTCTCTGTGAACTCACCTATACCCCAAAAAATCTCGTCGTAAGTACAGACACCCTTGTTCTCAAGAAAACCTCTCTTGTCTATCAGCCCACGGACAAAAAACAAACCCGCCCTCTCTACCTTTCCATAGGACTCAGTGGTCACGTCTCAGCCCCAGAATACTGGCAATATCAAGCCTTTCCTTTTATTCGGGCCAGTCTTTCTCTTCTCTACCATTTCTCCATGAACCAGCGCATCGGGATAATTCTTGCCCCAGAAACTATGGCTTTCCCGCCCACCTTTCCTTTCATACCTCAGGAACAGTCTTTAGGCTCCTTCCTTCTCACCTGGGGATGGTATCCCTTCCACAAAAAATACCAAACCTTTCGATTCTGTGTCGAACTCAGTGCTGGCTGGCAAAAGGGAAAGTTTGTCATGGCGTCAACAAGCCCAACTCCTGTAGCCCCGGAAACTCTACAGGAAGTCTCTGAGACTCTCAATGCCATCACCACAGGACCTCTTTTTGAATTGTCTCCATCACTGGAAATCGGGATTTTTTCCCTAGGGTCCTCCCTCTGGATGGCCCCACGTCGTCACCCCACGGCAGGAGAAATCACCATCAGGGGAATCTCCCTCTTTGTGAAAACCATTCTCTAAACACCCCAGCGAAAAACCCTTTCCCACACCATCTACTCCCGCAGCGATTCGTTTGTGTACACCTCCACCGTGTCATCCATAAAATTGCAGATCGCCACAAGACTATGATCAGAAGTAATCGCTATACCAATAGGCTGATTTCCCACCTCAAACTCTTCCACCAAACGGTAATTCTCATAGCTATCAAAGACCTGAATCCGCCCATTCCTTGGGCTTCGCAGCAGATACCCCCTGGGATTATCCGGACCCCGGGTGCTGATATAGATATAGCGTCGTTGTGGAGAAAGCTTCAGATTATTGGGATGAATCCAGGTGGAAACTCTTTTGACAATAGCATCCTCCTCAAGATCATACACCACAAAATGATTTTTCCGAAGATTGTTGATAAAAGCTATCCGCCTCTGATAATCCGGGCGAAAACGCCCGTTTGATCCACCCCCATTGAAAAGAAAAACCACCTCCCTGTGGTTATTCTCTCTATCATACTTGGCTATATGTCCAGACTCGTAGAAAACCACATAGAGATACCTCCCATCCTCCGAAAATCCCACCCCCCGTGGTGATTTTCCCCGTGTTTTCACCCGCCCAAGATAGGCATAATTACTCACAGAAAAGTAGGTCACATCATGACTCAGCCAATGACTCACATAGTAGTACTGCCCATCAGGGGTAAATTCCCCCACCTTTGTCCAGTTACCATGAGAAGCAAAATTGGTTTTTATGACAAAGGTACGGGTATCCAGGACAAAAATCCTGCCATCGGTATGCATCTGTGTAAACCAGTACTCACGTCCATCAGGGGTAAACACCCCCTCAACAATTCCCCGATAGGGACGTCTTTCTTCAGGAATGAAAATATCCCTTATCTCACTTGTGTACCTATCATAAACCTGTATTTTCGGGGCATCAAGAAGAGAAATATACAAATACCTATCATCCGGTGAAAAAAGGATATCCTTTGGCTGTCTCCCCGTCTTGAAGGCTTTCACAAACCGAAAATGCGAATTGGTTGGCAAAAGCCGTACCCACACCTGCGCAGGAACCGTCACCTCTGTCGCCCATGACTTGTACCCTGACTTTTGAAGGACAAGGGTATATGTCCCGGGAAGCACATTTGTCCGAAAAGGGGTCACTCCAACCCTTGTTCCGGAAAGATACACACTACTTCCCGAAGGAACCGTTTCCACAGAAAGGGGAATACCCCACGCGCTTTCTACTCCCACAAGGCACAATCCCAACAATAGGAAAACAACCATCAGTCTTCCTTTTCTTGAAGTTTACGCTTGTTTTTGACAAGGCGATAGATATCAGGAAGATTTTTGACGACGATCTGATCGCCACGCCTCTCGATTCTTCCCATGTTGTGATAACGCATGATATACTTCTCGCACTCCTTCACATCAATCCCGCACCAGTACGCCACACTTTCTACCGTCACACCCTCTAACACAATCGGATCCGGCTTATCATAGGTCGCGGGAACAATACCTTTGAGTTCACAGAGCATAAGAAGCGTATCCAGAACCTTGGCTTCATCATCCTTGAGAGAAAGGATCTCCAGTTTTCTCGTGGCATCAAAGATACGTTTACTAAAAATCTTGATGAGAGAAAGGGCCCATTTGGGATTACTCACCAGAAGTTCATAGAAATTCTGTTTCTGAAGAACCACAAGCCTCACCGGCGTCTCAGCGATGGCGGTAGCATTGCGAGGAGCATTGTCAATGATAGCCATCTCCCCAAAAATAGCGGGGGGTTCAATAATATCAAGCGTTTTCTCACGATTGTCCTGGATCTTGGTGAGCCTCACCTTGCCCTCTTTGATGATATAAAACTCATCCCCCGGTTCATACTCACAGAAAATGATATCACCGCCATTATAACTTCGTTCGAATTTTTCCAGGGCATCCATACCTTACAAACCCTCCATCCGTTTCTTGGCCTGACGGGAAAAGTCATCAATCGGGGGAAGCATGACGATCTTCTGCAAAATCGCTTTTTCATTGGCCGGCTGTCCAAGGGCCTGGTAAATATCCGCAAGGACAAAAAGTATCTGTTTCACCGTGGGGGGATCTTTGACTTCCTTGAGAAACTCATTGGCTGTTTGTGCACACTCATTGAACTTTTTCTGCTTGAAAAGAGCAGAAACCAACAAGAGTTTTCCCTTGAGAACCATCGCCGGATCCACATTGGTTAAATCCTTTTCTAAAAAGGTCCGTGCCATTTTCTCAGCATTGGCATAGTCTCCACCATCACAAAACGCCTTGGCCTTGTAGAAGGCATCCATCGCTTCCTTGGTGCCAAGAACGGAGTGGGCATTGGCAAGATTTTGACTAGTATCCTGCACGGTCACCGTCACACTGTCCACGGTGGTGGTTTCCATGATCTTCTCAAGGGGTTGATAACTCTTCAAAAAGCCTGTCTTGAGAGCATCCTGGCATATCTGAATCCGGTATTCTGCCTCTTTGGCCAAGTTGGTATTCCCATAATGCTTGAGATAACGCTGATAAACCTGAATAGCCTGGGGATACTTCTTTTGATTGAGATAATACTCCCCTATTTTGAAAAGACCAATATTTGGAGCATAGATCACATTATTGCCTAAATAGTTATTGACCTTGATTCCAAGATTACGAAGCTGACCGGAAAATACCCTGAGAAGTTTTTTCATCAGTTCCACATTGGTGGCTACATAGGTCTCAAACTCACTCGCCTTGAACTCAATCGTCACTGCATCAGTAATCGCCTCCGCTACTTCTCCCCGGGTATGACCGATGATCGCTGACTTCAACCCAAAAAATTCCCCTATCTGTACAGGCTTGTGAAGCTTTTCCCCCGTTTCTGGTTCCGTGAAGGTGAGCTCCACCTGCCCGGCTTTGAGAATATAGAGGGTATCCCCAATCTCATGGTCAAAATAGATCACCGATCCGGCACGAAAACGCTTCTCTATGGGCATACAGCTGTCCCCTCCGGAAGAGTCAAAGGAAAGAAAGGAAGTTGTTTGGCAAAGCCTAACTTTTTGCAAAGTTCCCTATAGAAGTGTATTGGTTTACCAATCAGTATTTTTTCTCCACCGGCGATAAAAAGTTGCTGATAATGATTGGGAAAATGAGAGAAAAAGGACAAGAAATGCGTACTTCCATACAGTGGCACACCCTCCCGTATCACCAACCGGATATCAGAAAGATCTGCTTTTACAAGGCTTTCATAAGGATTGTGGGAATGCCCACCCCGTACTACCGTAAAGTTCGCCTTTTTCTTCTCCGCTATCTGTCCCTCATCAAAGAGTCTGAGTGCTCTGGCCGCATTCACCGTTACCATCCGAACAAGAATGGCCGGATCAAGCTTTTCCTGATAGAGTTTCTCATAAAGACTTGACGCGAATTGCATCTCATCAAGAATATGCAGTCCCCCTGACATAGGGGAATCTGTCCCCAAAGCGACATTGACCCCGGCTTCAAGTAGGGCCTTGATAGGAGCGGTCGTCTGAAACATATAATAGTTCGAAGAAGGACACCACACAAGATTGGCCTTTTGAGTCGCAAGAGTTGCGACATCCTTCTCACTCAGGGCTATCCCATGGATGAGAACCGTGTACTCATCCAGGGCTCCCATTTCCATGAGAATATCTACCCCAAGGGTAGCTTCCTCATCAAAACCCTCTTCTAAATGGGTAATAAAAGGAATATTTCGTTCTCTTGCCTCGTTGTGTTCGATGGTTATCCCTCTCCCCCACCGAAGATCATAGCTTGAACACTCATGTTCAAGGGTATAGTTTGAAAGAACAAAAACCGGAAGATCATGGATAAGCGGTTCATTCACCACATGGGGCATATGATCCGATACAGTTACCACACCAGAAATCAAGTTTTTGTATGCCCCAAGCCAATAAAGATCCTGATTGGAAAGTCGACTCCTCTCTTCATACAGGGGATGACTCTTGAGATCGTTATCCCATGGATACCAGTTGAGATAGGGGCCCTTCCCTACCCTGGGATAATATGTCCCCAAGAGATGATCATGGGCATTGATAAGCCCGGGAAAAAGGATGTCCGTCTTCTCAAGTTGAACCACCATATCCACAGAAGGAATATCCTTCCCCATGTGGAGAATGGTACCTGTTTCACTATCAACAACGATCGCGATATCCTGCAGGATAAAATCCGGGGTAACAACCGTTCCCCCTTCTATAGCATATCTCATCCTTACCCCATTACCTTTCTTCTTTAATTTATTGTCGGAAAAAGGAAAGAAGAACTTGAAAGGTGGAAAAAAGAAGTATAACAAAAAAGGGCTACCAGATGGTAGCCCTTTTCTTCTACTTGAGAATATGGTCTTCGGCCTTCCAGATATCCTTGTTATATTCCATAATCGTACGATCACTGGAGAATTTCCCAATACGCGCCACATTGAGAATAGACTTTCTCGTCCAGCTCACCTGATCAAGATAAGCCTCAGAGACCTTCTTCTGACAATCAGCATACAGCTGGAAATCAGCAAGACACAGATACGGATCACTGTAGAGAAGATTGTCCACAAGTGGCTTGAAGAGATTGGGATCTTCACCCTGAGAGAAATACCCGCTGGCAATCAGATCAATGACCTTGCGGATATTGGGATTCGTTTCGTAGTAATGGTATGGGTGGTATCCCTGTTTCTTGAGAGCCTCTACCTCTTCCACCTTGAGACCAAAGATAAAGATGTTCTCCATACCCACTTCTTCTGCAATCTCCACATTGGCACCGTCAAGGGTTCCAATGGTCAAGGCTCCATTCAGGGCAAACTTCATATTTCCTGTTCCGCTGGCTTCTGTACCCGCTGTCGAAATCTGTTCGGAAAGATCAGCCGCAGGGAAGATCTTCTCCGCAAGTGAAACCCTGTAGTTGGGCAAGAAGACCACTTTCATCTTGCTTCCCACGACGGGATCGCTATTCACCACCTTGGCCACGTTATTGATAAACTTGATGATAAGCTTGGCCATGAAGTAACCAGGTGCCGCCTTGGCTCCAAAGATGAACGTTCTGGGTACAAAATCCATGGAAGGATTTTCTTTGATCTCGTTGTACAGGTGAACAATATGAAGCGCATTCAGAAGCTGTCGCTTGTACTCATGGAGACGTTTGACCTGAACATCGAACATGGAGTTCACATTGACCTCAACCCCGCATTCCTCAGCAATAATCTTGGCTAAGCGCTTCTTGTTCTCAAGCTTGATAGCCTGCCACTCTTTCTGAAAGGCTTTGTCATCAGCATACTTCTCAAGACCGCGAAGCTTGAAAAGGTCCACCGTCCATTCATCCCCAATCTTTTCGGTAATCAGGGCTGAGAGAGCGGGATTCGACTTGAGAAGCCATCGTCGTGGGGTAATACCATTGGTCTTGTTATTGAAACGCTCAGGGAACATCTCATAAAAGTCATGGAAAAGTTCCTTTTTGAGAAGCTCTGTGTGAAGAGCCGCCACACCGTTAATAGAGTGGCTTCCTACCGTTGCAAGCCATGCCATTCGTACATAGCGCTCACCACTCTCATCAATCAAGGACATACGGCGGAGTCTGTCCACATCTCCAGGGAAACGTCGGCTGACTTCAGCAAGAAAGTCTGCGTTGATCTTGTAGATAATCTGCATGTGACGGGGAAGAAGTTCTTCCATCATGGCCACAGGCCACTTTTCGAGGGCTTCTGGCATCAGGGTATGATTGGTGTAGCCAAATACCTGCTGGGTGATACTCCACGCCTCATCCCAGGGAAGATTCTCTTCATCCACAAGCAGTCTCATAAGCTCAGCCACAGCAATAGCCGGATGCGTATCATTGAGCTGGATAGCCACCTTTTTGGGGAAATCCTTGAAATCCTTGTGGTGCTTCTTGTAGCGACGGATAATATCCCAGAGAGAAGCCGCCACAAAAAGATACTGCTGCTTGAGACGAAGGATCTTGCCCGCTACACTATTGTCATTGGGATAGAGCACCTTGGAGATATTTTCGGAAAGGTTCTTCTCCTCCACGGCATCAATATAATTTCCGGCATTGAAATCATGGAAGTCAAATTCGTTCGTAGCACGAGATGTCCAGAGACGAAGGGTATTCACCACATCGTTCTTGTACCCTGGCACAGGAACATCAAAGGGAATAGCAAGGACATCCTGGGTGTTTTCCCAGAGATACTTCTCGTTCCCCTTTTCGTCCTTCACCACGCGCACATTCCCATAGAAACGAACACGAAGCTGAAACTCACAGCGTTCAATCTCCCAGGGGTAACCAAGCTTCAACCAATCATCTGGTTCCTCAACCTGGTAGCCATTCACAAACTTCTGGTTGAAGATACCATAATCATAACGGATGCCATACCCATATCCAGCCATCCCAAGCGTCGCCATGGAATCCAAGAAACAAGCCGCCAAACGTCCAAGACCACCATTTCCAAGTCCAGCATCCTTTTCCTCTTCACGAAGTTCGGCTATATCCAGCCCAAGTTCCTTCATGGCCACCTCGGCTTCTTTCTCAATGCCAAGGTTTACCAGGGCGTTTCCTAACGTTCTTCCCATGAGAAACTCAAGCGAGAGATAATACACCCTTTTCACATCCTTGTTGTAATAGGTTTGCTGTGTTTTGATCCAGCGATCAAAAAGCATATCCCGCACAGTGTACGCCAAGCTAAGAAAGTTGTCATAGTCCGTCGCTGTATATTCATCCTTAGCAAGCGAATAGTGCCGATGTCGTAAAAAACTTTCTTTGATCTGTTCCACTAACTTGCGGTCAATACCCTGAGCGGCTGTCTTTTTCGGCATACCACACTCCTTTTCTTTTTGGATTTTGGGTAAAAATAGAGTGCGCATATTTTAAGGAAAGAAAAAGAAAATTGCAAATAAAAGAAAAAAGAGAAGTTTTTTATCCCCCTGTTTTTTCCCTTTCACAGGAATAAAGAGAAATGGCTAAAACAGGATACTCCCCCTTCTCTCACACTCTCACCTCAATCTCCAGATGCCATCTCGCCACCCCCTGTGAAGGCACAAGAGAAACCATCCCTCGCCTGAAAGCCCTATCTAAGCGATCATAGTATCCTGTCGCCGGTTCAATGGCGACATTGTATTCTCCTTTGAACCCACCATGATTGTACCATATCCCAAAATAAGGGATTTTCTCACTTTCCCATGACACTCGAAGGGAAACCTCCGGCCATACAAGGGTAGCCGATGAAATCCTTTCGTCTGGAGAGAGATACACCTTGGTGCTCTTCTCTCCCTGCCATGAGTCCGGATAACGAAGGTCATGCCCTTCCACCACTGGCCAGGCCACCGGCTTTTCAAAAGGCCCCACAAAGGTATTTTCATGCACAGGTACCACCTTTGTAATCCCTGGAATCTCAAGAGAAAGCCCCTTCATATCCCAGAGAGCATGCCAGGCCCAGAGATACGGCTCTTCCTTCTCTGAAAGGCTGGTAAGGGTGTAGGATACAAGACATCGAGAAGCTTCCAGTTGGATCTCTCGTTCAAAAAGAAGGGGTATCGTCTCACATTTCACTCTGCCATACAGAGTATTCCCCTCTACCTTCATCTCCCAGGAGGTAGCCCACACCTCCCCATGGTCTGGAAGCATCTTTTCCTCCCAGAGACAGGGATCAATCGTAGGAAGCATCTCATCCCATCCCGACGTATCATAGAGGGCAAAATCATCCCCTCTTCTCGGTTGCCTGTAGGGGCTTTTTGGTTGAAAAAGAAGCTCTTTCTGGACAGGTTTCACAAAAAAAGAAATCACCTTGCCACCTACCTCCGGGAGGGCAGCAAGGCGAATGATCTCATTCTCTACAACAAGAGAAGTCATTTCCTATCACCATACCCATCTGGATGATTTTTGTGCCAGTTCCAGGCTGTTTCAATAATCGTCGCAAGATCGGCATACTTTGGCTTCCATCCCAATTCTGCCTTTGCCCTTTCTGAAGAAGCCACTAAAGCCGGTGGATCTCCAGGACGACGGGGAGCCATTTCCCGAGGAATCTTGAGGCCTGTTACCTTCTCGGCTGTTTCTATCACCTCTTTCACAGAAAAGCCCATGCCATTGCCAAGGTTATAGGTACCGCTATCCTTCCCACTTCGGAGACGTTGAAGAGCAAGGTAGTGCGCCTGGGCCAAATCACACACATGGATATAATCCCTGATACACGTCCCATCAGGGGTAGGATAATCGTTCCCAAAGATTTTAATAGAAGGACGCTTTCCAAGGGCCGCCTGAAGTACAAGCGGGATGAGATGGGTTTCTGGATGGTGATCCTCTCCAATTTTCCCGCTTGGATGAGCCCCACTGGCATTGAAATAGCGAAGGATCACGTACTTCAAACCATGGGCCTGAGCTGTCCATTTGATGGCCTTTTCTACCGTGAGTTTTGTCTCTCCATAGGGATTGGTAGGAACCGTGGGAAAATCCTCTGTGATAGGACTTTTTTCCACAGCCCCATAGGTGGCCGCCGTCGAAGAAAACACCAGATACGGAGTCTTTGCTTCCACCATAGCACTGAGAATATTGAGACTCAGGGCTACATTATTCTGATAATACTTCATCGGAAGCTGAACAGACTCTCCCACCTCAATATAAGCTGCAAAGTTGATCACTCCCTCAATATCATATCGGCGAAAGAGTTTTTTCACAAACTCCTCATCGCGGAGATCCCCTTTCACCAGTTTTCCTCCCTGCAGAGCCGCCTTGTGCCCCTTTTCCAGATTATCCGCCACAATAATATCCTCGCCATGATCAAGGAGTTCCCAGACGGTGTGGCTTCCAATATACCCGGCCCCACCGCACACCAAAATAGCCATGGTTTACCTCCACCTTTCGTTTTCTTTCTCTTCTTCTTTTTCGGCCATCTGCTGCATAGAAAACAGCTTGAGAAAAAAATTCCTCATCACTTCCTGTAACTCCCTATCCTCCAGTCTCTTCACCGACGCCTCTATCTTCTCTCGAATATCCGCCGGCACCTCACCAGAGGGATTCTGCGCAGAGGACACCATGGTATCCCTGATGGCCGGGGAAGAAGGCAAACTCTTCACCAACTTCCAGACAATCCTCTGCACAGGATAGGGAACAATCCTTCCAAGTCTCTCTTTGATCTCCTGTTCATAAAGTTTGAGTTCAGACATCCAGTAACTATCATCAACAAGAACGGTGAGTTCCTCATTGGCATACCGTACCGGAAGCGTATGTTTGGCAGACACCACGCCAACACACTCATCCCAGACTTCTCGTATCTCTATCACCACATTTCCATAAGGGAGAGAACGATTGAGAGCCTGTTTAATCACATCGCCAAAAGAGGCAATTCTACCACCCAAAGAGACCTCCTTTTGTCTTTGGCAGGTACTTATTGTACTCCTTCTTATCAATGATAGTTTTGAGATAATCCTTTTCTTTGTGGGCTTTCACCTGGGGATAGATCTTTGGCTCAGCAAAACGAAGTTCACCTATCACCTTTTGCATGGAAGGCTGAAGCTCAACAACAGGAGAGAGAAGTGTTTCCCCGACAAGGACCTTCTCTCCGCTTACAGTGAGAGAGAGAGTCTCATCCCCCTTGAGAGGAATCTCATAAAGAAGTCTTCTCCCCTTCTCATTGTGAATAAACCGAAGCACCACAGAAGAAAGACCTGTAGCCTTGATGGTATAAACCATTCCCTTTGTCTCTCGTTTGAAACCAATCTCAAGACTCCCTTTCCCAAGGGCTACCCGACTTTCAAACCTACTCCATGCCTGAGGAATCTGAGGTTCAAAAACAATGGCATCCTCAACAAGCCTTGGCTTCACCCCGAGATAGTCCTGAAAGGCATTCCGTGCAAATTCTGAAATGCTCCATGCCTGGGCATAGGTTCCGGAGAGCTTGATCTTTCCATCAGGCCCGGGAATAGCATCGATAAGCTCACTCATATTTCCCCGACACCCCATGAACACAATCTGATAGGAGAGATTGGTTGTCAGGGCATAGGCCAATTCGGTATAACCATGTTTCAGCAGAGAGGTAATGGTAAACCCTGCATTCCATCCCCATACCGTCCCATTGTGATAAGCCGCATCCTTGTGATAATTGGGCTGATTGTCATGATAAGGATGAAAAAACACATCCTTAGGGGAGAGAGAAGCTATCCCATAGGGGAAAAGAAGTTCTGAAATGGTCTTCTTGACCACGAGGGCCTCCTTCTCAGGAGGAAGAAGCGGATCCGAGAAAGGAATAGAAAGAAGCATAAGGGCATTTGGCCTCACTCGCATATCCTGTGTCCCATCGGCAAGTACCCTATCAGCTACCGACTGGTGATACTCATTCCAGAAGACCCTCACAAAATTGGTCCGAAGATTGTCATACACCGCTTGCCAGCGTGTAGCCTGTTCCTTGTCATTGACCCTCTTGGCTAATTGAATCCCTACCTGCAGCGCATTCGCCCACAGAGCCTGGATCTCCACAGCCCGATTACCCCGGGGGGACCATTCTTTGCCCGGTCCACGAGAGGCATCCATCCAGGTATCCTGATCCCCATGGGTGAGAAAGCCCCGATCATCCACATAGTTTTGAATAGCCCCATTCAAGGCCACCACAATGGTAGGATAAATAGTCTGGATAAAATCCATATCTCTTGTATAAGCAAGGTACTCATACACCTCCCGGATGAGCCATGGCGTACCATCGGTGGTATTGTAAATGATACTTCCACCCGCAGCCACCCTGTTTGGAACCCGTCCAAACTCCTTGTTGGTGATGACCGTATAGGCAAACCTTGCCTCGGGGAATTCCCTGCGAAGAAGGGTGAGATTCTTCTCCACATCAAGGGGTCTATCAAGCCATTGATTATCAAGCGTGAGAGACACCTTTTCGTTTTTGACCACAGCCTCTTTTCCAAAGAGTTCTGCAAGGCGTCCCTTGATTTCTTTTGCCTTTTCCCCGGGATTGGTCACCTCAAGATAGGGGACACCCCTATTCTGATAGGTAGAGAAGTTCGTGATCACCCCCTTGGCCTCATCAAAATGCCCGCTCACAAGAAGCGTCCCCGGAAGAGCGATAAACGTATCCCGCCCCCAGTTATCCCGAAACCAGGGAAGACCCGCCCAGATTCCCTTGCCAAATTCTTCCACTAAAAAGACGTAACTCCCTGCTATGGACCACGCCACCGCCTGATTGAAAAGCTCATCATCAGTCCAGAGCATGCTTTTGGTATGCCGGGCAAAAACCTCTTCTTTGTTCTTTGCATAATAGTTCTGGGTAACCCACCGGGACACCTTTTGCACCGCTTCCTCTTTGGTAAAACCAAAAGCCACATACACATGCATAGTTTTTACTTTCTGGGAGGCATTCACTTTCAGAGCAAGAAGGGACGCCTTTTGCTTCAGCCAGCTTTCTTCGGTGGAGAAACGCTCCCAGCCATAGGGTACATCAGCAGTGATGGCTATATACGCAGGAATATCGCCGGCCTTCTCTGCTCTGAAAACCACAAGAACATTCTTCTCCTGGACAATCTGGACGTTAGAAGATTCATTCAACAGAAGAATTGCCCCCAAAACATCCCCCTCTGGATGACTCACCTCAATCCCAAGCCCCAATTGACGGGAGAAAAGCGCAAGTTCCTCAATGGTCCCGTCCTTGTAGAGAGTTCGAATCCCGTATATCAAAATCTCCGAAGAAGAAGCCTCTTTCGTTTTGTTGAGAATTTTCTCCCCACGAAGAGCCGTCAAGTCTCCAAAGAGATTTCTATTCTTGAAGAGATAGCCCTGGCCCTGGCGGTAACTATGCGTGGCATTCTCATAATAGCCAGCTACATTATCTCCATACACAAACTGGGCTCTCTCTCCCGCAGGTACCACAATCTTTGTTTTCTGATAGTACTCATCCATCGATGGAAGTGCCACCATTTGACTCACCCCACACACCACCAGCAAGAAAAAAAAAGGAATTCTCATTGCTTTCCTCCTTCTTTGAAAAACTCTGAAGGCAAAATAGTAATCTCATCCACAAACTGATGATAGAACGCGTGTATCTGCTCGATCTTTTTTTTGGCTAAGGGATACATCATATCAGGCAGAGCATAGTCATCAAAGAGTTTCTTGATTTCGGAGAGAAGGGTCTCCTTCATCTCATCGACCGTCATAAAAGCCCCTTCTGCGGCCATTCCCTCAATGGAGAGAAGAAACTTTTTGGTGATATGAATCATATCAAGGATATTTTTGAGAATGGCAAGATTTTCTTTGTGAAGATTGACGTGAACCTGATCCTCTGCACACCGTGTTTCATAAATACGAATTTGTTCTTCGGCATATCTTTCCCAGAGATTAAAAACATTCAAAAGAAGATGGTAGTACAGCTTTGTCTCAAGCCTGCGTTTCATAACTTTCCTCCTTGTTTTATTGTACATAGGAGAAAGAAAATAATCAAGTGTTTTGGAGTATTTTCTCAAAATCAGAGAAAAGGTTGCCATCCCGAGACCTTTGCACGAAGGTGCGAAGGTCTC
>FQKF010010101.1_pt1 | contig 25923 bp, 22 predicted proteins | sample 1504521 | NCBI WGS metagenome assembly FQKF01 (sample SAMEA4475357, study PRJEB15587) | soil metagenome | biome: Soil; feature: Field | place: India | collected 2015-03-11 | depth 0 m
GCCCCGGCGGCGCTAACCCCGCCGACCCGGCAGCCCGGAGCGCCAGCGGCGACAAAAAGGGAGAGAAGGATAAAAAACCCCCCAAAGAAAAACGCGACAAAGGCCAGGACCGGCAGCCCTCCACTGCCGAACGCATCGCCCTGCGCCCGCTGATGCTGGTGCGAAAGGCTCGCTTCACTTACAGCGAAAACTTCGGCACCGTCGTGCCCGGCTTCACCCCCGATGCCCACCTGATGGGCCTCAGCCAGGGCTTCAATGCCCCGGGATGGGCCTTCGTCGCCGGAGTACAGCCCAACACCGAATGGCTCTTCAACGCCGCCGCTAACGGCTGGATCACCCAACGCCCCGAACTCAACCAGCAGGTAACGCGCAATTACACGCAAAACGCCGATGTCGCCATCACCATCGAACCCTTCCGAGACTTCCGCATTGAACTGACTGCCAACCGCCAGTACGCGCGCAACAACACCGAACTGTTCAAAGACTTCAGCTTCATCCTGCACCCCGACTCCACCGACTACCAGTCGCGCGCTTACCGCGACTTCGGCAGCTTCACCGTGTCCTATTTCTCGCTCAATACGATGTTTGATAAGGACATCAACGGCCTGTTTGCCCGATATGAAAGCTACCGCTCCGTCATCTCCGACCGGTTGGCGCAATCCGCCGGAAACGTCGAACAGCATGACAAAGACGGCCCGGCTTATCGAAAGGGCTACGGAAAAATTCAGCAAGAGGTGCTCATACCGTCCTTCATCGCCGCCTATACCGACAAGGACCCTAACACCGTGCAGCTGGACATCTTCAAAACCCTACCCGCCCCCAACTGGCGCCTCAACTACAACGGTCTGCACAAGGTAAAACCCTTAGACAAGGTATTTGCCAGCGTACAGATTACTCACGGCTATCGCAATACCCTGACGGTCAACTCTTTCAATACCGACATCTTCTTTGACCGGAATAACCCTTATCAGCTGGATACCATCAGCTTCAACTACATCGCCCGCTTCGAAATACCGCAGGTGGTCATCAATGAGCAATTTTCGCCACTACTGGGCTTAGATATCCGGCTAAAAAACGACATGACTTTCAAGGTGGACTACAAGAAAAGCCGAATGCTGGCCATGTCGTTCATTGACTATCAGCTGGCCGAAACGCAGTCCTCAGGTCTGACCGTAGGCTTTGGCTACCGCATGCGCAACGTCAACATCGCCTTCCTGACGGGTAAGAAAAAACCTAAATCGCGTGCAAAAAAACCCGCACCCGGCTCCGCCCCAGCACCCGCTCCACCTCCACCCAGCCCCTTTGGCGGCGGGCAACAGGCCAACGACATGACGTTCAAATTCGACTTAGATATCCGGGACGACGTTACGCTCAACCACCGACTGGATCAGCTCGACGAGGCCGTGCCTACCCGCGGCGCCCGCATCGTCAGCATCAATCCTTCGGTGGACTATGCCCTCAACCGCCGCCTGACGCTGCGCCTGTTTGCCGACTACCGCCGCACCGTGCCCAAAACTTCGCAGTCCTTCCCCATCACCACGCTCAACACCGGGGTGATGGTTCGTTTCTCGCTGAACTAATCGGCCTAAAGCCTCTGACCACAAAGGCCCTAAGTGATTTATTATTAGGGCACGAAGCATTGTATGGCTGAAACAAAGGCGCGAAAATGAGCGTTTAGCTGCCGGGCATATCCATAGCATTGGAGTATGGCGCAATGCCCTGACTGAAAAATAAAAAAGCGGAAAATGATGTCTTACTTTCACTATCTTTCCCTGCTGGCGCTTATCTGGCTGCTGGGGAGCCGCTTTTCGACACCTGCAGAAGCGGGCTTTTTCGACATTCCGCCTTCGCCCCAGCGCTCCGGTAATCCGGAGGCCGGTTACCGTTATCTGCTCTATGGCGATGTGGTGCGCTCGGGCATCCCGCTCGAGTTGTTTCGAGGGCTTTTGGTCGAGAATACTGACGACCTGGGCCGTACGGGCGATGGCCAGGGTCTCCCGCACATGTTCAATGCCGTCGAAGCGCCCAACGGCGTCAAAGTAGCGGCGCCGACATGCCTGACCTGCCATGCCGAGCGTTTGAATGGCCAGCTCATCATAGGGCTGGGAGCCAATACGTCTGACTACACGCGCCCGGCGCCGTCGCCCCTCTTCGACCGCGCCGTAGAGATGCGTTACGGCAAGCAATCGCCCGAATGGGCCGCCTACTGGCCCTTTAGCCGAAGCCAGAAAGCGCTGGCACCCTACATCCGCACCGCCGTACGCGGCCCCAACCCGGCCGATAAAATCTTCGCTGTACTGGCAGCACACCGCCGCGCCAACGACCTGGCTTGGTTAGACTCCGCCCAGTTCTACCTGCCTACGGAAGTTGTACCCACCGATGTGCCCGCCTGGTGGCTGCTCAAAAAGAAAAACGCCCTTTACTACAACGCCTTAGGCCGTGGCGACTTTGCCCGCCTCTCCTCCGCCTCGGCCATGCTGACCCTGACCGACAGCACCGAAGCGCACCGCGTGGACGCCCACATGGCCGACGTCATCGCCTGGATACGCACCTTGCAGCCGCCCCGGTACCCTTACCCGATTGACTCCGCACTCGCCGCCCGGGGCAGGGTAGTTTTTGAAAAAAACTGCTCTAAATGCCACGGCACCTACGGCGAAAGGCCTACTTATCCCAACCGCGTCGTTGAACTCAGCCGTATCGGTACTGACCCGTTGTTGGCCCAATCGTACCGGCAATACCCAGATTATCACACCTGGTACAACCGCAGCTGGTTTGCCCGAGGCCCACACGCAGGCGAACTACGCCCTACCAACGGCTACATCGCTCCGCCCTTAGACGGCGTCTGGGCCACCGCTCCTTACCTGCACAATGGCTCCGTACCCACCATAGCCGACCTGCTCAGTAGTCCCCAACGCCCTAAATATTGGCGCCGGTCCTTCGACAACAGCGACTACGACCCCGAACGCTTAGGCTGGCGATATCGCACCGAAGACAAGCCCTCTGGCCCCGAAACCTACGACACTACCCTACCCGGCTACGGCAATGGCGGCCACACCTTCGGCGACCACCTCGGCGATGCGGAGCGCCGAGCGGTACTGGAGTATTTGAAGACGCTCTGAGGGCGCTCGAATAGTCGCTGCCGGAAGCGGCTGCCGCACAAGTTGGCGCTCAAAGGTGCCTAACCTGCTCCATTCCTGCCTGCGCCACGCAGAAGCACCTCTCTTGGTAAAGGTGACTTTACGTCCAGCATTTTGCACGGCTTACCTTTGCGCGGTCGGGGATAAGCCCTCGACTGCTTCGGATGAGTCCTATTTGGAAAAAAGCCTTTCGCTTCCTTTTGTTTTTCGGCATAGGTGCGCTGCTGCTGACACTGGTATTTCGCCATCAGAGCGCTGCCTATCAGGAGCAGTGCCGCTTAGACGGCATTCCGACCGAGGAGTGCCGTTTGATGGATAAGCTGCTGTCTGATTTTTCGAGCGTGCACCTAGGCTGGATGGCCTTAGTTTGGGTGGCTTTTACGGCCAGCATTCTCCTGCGTGCATGGCGCTGGCAGGTGTTGCTGGAGCCCATGGGCTATCAGGTGCGCTTGAGCAGCGCTTTTTGGACGATTGTGCTGGGCTATTTCGCTAACCTCGGCCTGCCACGCATGGGCGAGGTGGTGCGGGCCGGAGCGCTGGCGCGCTACGAACGCATACCGATAGAGCGCGTGATGGGCACGTTAGTTATTGACCGGCTGATGGACTTCGTGTGTCTGGGCGTATTTGTCGGGCTGGCCTTCTTATGGGAGGGCGACACCCTGTGGGCTTTTATCCAGCAAAACCGCCGTTCGGAGGCGCCGCTGTGGCAAAGTCCGGCCTTTTTGGCCGTGTTAGGCCTGCTGGGTGCGGGCAGCGGTGTGCTGTGGCTTCTTCGCCAAAGGATTGGACGCCTGTCCTTTTTTAAAAAAATAGCTAGCCTGATAGCGGGTTTTTTGGAAGGTCTGCGCAGCGTGTTTCGGCTCCGGCGCGCGGGGGTGTTTCTGGCTTGCTCATTGGGTATCTGGGTTATGTTTTATCTGCAAACGTGGTTCAACCTTAAGGCTTTTGGCCCGACGTCGCACTTAGACGCGGGAGCTACGCTAATGGTCTTTGTGTTTGGCACGCTGGGTTTTATTGTTCCATCGCCGGGCGGCATGGGGTCGTTTCATGCCTTAGCTATGGCTGGGCTGGCGCTGTACGCCGTTCGAGGTGACGATGCCTTTTCTTACGCCAATATCGCTTTTTTTGCAGTGCAAATTTTTTACAACGTGCTGGGCGGCTTGCTGTCGCTGGTGCTGCTGCCGTTGCTGAACCGCTCCACCTCTGAAAAAATCCCGCAGCATGGATAACCTGACGCGCCTTCGACAAAAGATTTGCACGCTCGAGGAGTTGCTCCGGCGCACGCAAGTATGGCGTGCCGCCGGGGAGCGCATTGTATTCACCAACGGCTGCTTCGACCTGCTGCACTACGGCCATATATGCTACTTAGCCCAGGCGCGTGACCTGGGCGAGCGCTTGGTGGTAGGCCTCAATAGCAGCGACTCCGTGCGCCGCCTCAAAGGCCCGCGCCGCCCCATTAACGACGAGGCGACACGCGCCCACGTCTTGGCGGCCATGCAGGTAGTGGACGCCGTGGTGATCTTCGACGAAGACACGCCGTTGCGCCTCATCGAAGCGTTCATACCCGACGTGCTGGTTAAGGGCGGCGACTGGAAGCCGGAGCAGATCTCAGGTGCACCCGTTGTGTTAGCACACGGTGGGCGAGTACTGAGCCTGCCGTTTGTAGAGGGCTATTCCACTACGCTTATCGAGCGAAAAATTCGTTCGTAAGAACCTCTGCTCAGGGCTTCCACACGCGCACCGGGCCGAGCCAAGTGCGTTGTTCGGGTAACCACAGGCGCAGGATATAAATGCCGGGCAAAAGGCGATGGACATCTAGATCAACCGGCGTATACGCCTGGGCAACCGCCGTTTGTCGTGCTACTTCTCGCCCTAAGGCATCGAGGAGAACTATCCACACATGGCTTCCTGCCAACTCGCCGGTCAGTTCTAAATACACCTGGTCAGCCGCGATGGGATTGGGAAAGACCCGCAGACGTTCGGTATTCGGATGTTCTTCGGTAAAAACGCTCACCATGCGCAGCAGTGTGGCGGTACCGTCGTAATCTGTCTGCCAAAGGCGGTAGTAGTTGAGGCCGGGTAATGGCTGGGCGTCGAAATACTCATACTTGTGCCGCTGGGTGGCGTTGCCCGCGCCGCTTATGCGACTCAGGGTATGGAAGAGAACAGCATCGGCAGAGCGTTCGAGGGTAAAGAAGTCATTGTTGCGTTCGGTAGCCGTTTCCCACATCAGCCGCACGCCACCGTCGGTAGCCTTAGCAGTGAAATAAAGCAGTTCTACGGGCAGCGGAGCTGTGCAAGGACCTGCGGCGTTGCAAGCGCTGGGCGGGGTGAGGCCCAGGCAGGCCGGGTGCGACAGCAGGGTCATCGGTCCTGGGCCGCAGGGGTTGGCAGGCAGGCTCAGTACGTAGTTGGCGCCGGCCTCTTCGTTGCTGTTGAGTACGCGACGTGACTGCCCGGGGCCGATGGAGCGGTGCATGACGGCCGTGTTGTCCACGATATGCTGCAATTGATGGCCATGTCCGAATTCGTGGAAAACAACGCTCTGGAAGTCGAACTGCCCACCTGGCACAACAGGGTTGTCGCAGAAATACCACGTAACGCCGCTCTGGCGCATGTTAATGTCCACTTCTGCTACGCGCCAGTGCCAGCTGCCTCCACTGAAACAGGCGTTGAAGTAACTGGTAGCACGCCCCAGCACCCCTCCCGGTAGCGGAGAGCCAACGTCGTAAGTGATGACGCTGATGCCATCCTGACTTTCTGAGTTGACCGACGTAGTGGAAGTCGACAGCCGCCAGTTCACACCCGACTCGCAGCGCCATTCGCGCAGCGCACGCCCAATGGCATTGACGGCGTCTTGCTGCGAACTGTTGCACAGCGTGGTGCTGAGGGTGAAGGTCATACCTCCCATACCGTTTACATTGGCCAGTTTAGCACCTACTTTGCTGCCGCTGAAGGGGAAGTTCGTGTAGCCAAACGTAACAGTGAGATCAGAGGAACTAGTAGTACTATTACCGCCGGCATCCACTACGGTGATAGGGCCGGTGCCGGCGCATCCACCGCTAGCGGTTGTGGAGGGCACAACAACAGTTATCAGGTTGTCCGACCAACTGGTGATGTCGGAGGCGTCCACGCTGAAGGCCGTGCCCGTATTGGAGTTGATGAAGCGCACTGAGCCGGGCGTTGAGCCAAAGCCGCTGCCTTCGATGGTCAGCACATCGCCTGTACCGGCGCTGATAAACGTAGGGCTGAACGAACTGATGGAGGGCATCATGCGTTCACTGACCGGCCGATCGGGCTGCTCATCGGGAACGATAACTTGCGCCCGGCCGGTGAGCGCTTCTACGCGCTGGCGGAAAGCAGTAATGCCTGAGGCAGCGTGAAACGGGTGCTCTACGGCATCCGTTAACGTGTTGTAGTGAAAAAAGCCATGCGGCGAGCCGTAGTTTTCCCACATTGAGCCGATGGGCAGGTCATAAGCACATGGAATAAGGCAAAATAGCCCGTAATCGCCCGTATTGTACTGAACAGACTCGGACACAAGACACATACGGTCGCCGACGACTCCGCCGAGAGTAATCACATTCAGGTATTTACCGGATGAGCTCAGGCCTTTGTACACCCGCGTTACCTCAATGAGATTGTGGGTGTAAATGCCGCGGTGACCGTTGTCCCACAGGGACTGCCGAGCTACGACCCGCCCCTCTACAACAAGAGAGGAGCAATCGAAAATCTCTGCAAACGGTAGCTCATACAATTGGGCATGAAGCGAGGAAGCGAGCAGCCACCACAAGCTCAAAAATAAAGCACGCATAGGGGGAAACTTGTTTTCAATGGATGGAACACCGTGTGTACGGATTATGTCGAAACGTGGCTCAAAAATAGACTACATCCTCAGGTCACATGCTGCGAGTAGGGCCTTTTTATTTATTATAGATGCGGCAAAGCGAAGGCGCGGATGAGTTTCAGTGCTCTGAGGCGACACCTTCCGGAGGAAGATGTCGCCTCGAATTCATGTACTCGCAGTAACAAGCCAAAGGAACACCATGCAGGCTAATTTTCCGAGGCAAGACTTCTGTCTTTTCAAATGCGATTGACCTAGCCGGTGAAAGCGCGAGTTTAGGGTAAAGGCGCCATGAACTACTTTTGCGTTAAAGTATCGCCTCCGCGCTCCACACATCACCCGGTTGTAGGGGATTTGTAGCGTTACTGGTGAAGCAACGGCATCCTTCAGGTCAAAAACAGGCGATTATGGCTGTACGATTTTTCACAGTGGGTGTACTCGTTCTGGTAGCGAGTGTAGTCTTCGCACAAAAAAAGAGGAGACGCTGTTTGGCGAGGCGCGCATAATCGGTGGTTTTGGCGGCCCCTTCATGGTGCGGAGCCGTGGCGATGGCTCTTCAGGCCATGGCGGCGGCTGTGGTGGCGGCGTGGTTGTAGGTTCTTTCTTTCTGGGCGGTTTTGGCCAGGGAGAGAGTTTTGGCACCCACATCATTCAGGGGGTAGATCATGGCTCAGTCTAGGGCTGGATGGCGTTTGGCTGGGCGTTGCGCACCCGACGCACAAGCTGGTTCACCCTTATGGCTCGCTCAAATTGGACTCGGGTGGGCTATCGCTATCGCCGCGCGAGCGCCCAAATGCTCGCGATTTAAGCGACGCGGTTTTTGCCATCCTTCCGGAAGCGGGGCTGGAGCTGAACGTAGTAGATTGGTTTCGCCTGGCGGACTACATAGGTTATCGTTGGGTCAACGGCGCTGACGGGCTGGGAGGCTATGTGCGCGCCGATGCCTTTAATAGCGTCGTTTGGAGCGTTACCCTGCGCTTCGGCGACTTCGGTACTTCCTCCAACAAATGACGACTGAGCGGCGAGGGCGCTCCCTCAAACCGTTCCGTACAGATAGGCAAAGACACCAAACAGCACGCTACCGACCAACAGGCCGTAAGCAAGCGGGCGGTCGTTGCTGGTTAGATACGTAAAGGCGCCGGCTGCTAGGCCACCGCCGACGAGGAAGTAATAGTGAATAACATACTGCAGGCCTGCAAATGCTCCGAAAACCAGGACGACACGGAGCAAAATGGCGGGAATGCGCTTTGACATGGTGCTGAATTTGAACGGTTTGTCTTTTTGATAAGAAGAATTGAGGCGCTAATTTGCAGCGCTGCCGTGAATGGCCAGGACGATTTTGCCGAATTGCTCGCCGGCGGCTAAGCGCTGCAGAGCGGTGTTGCCCTCCGCCAGCGGGAAGACCGCGTCTACAACGGGCACAATGCGATGCTGCCGCACGAAATGAAGCATGCGTTCAAACTCTTGCGGCGAGCCCATGCTGGAGCCGTGAATACTGATTTGCTTCCAGAAAATCACTTGGGGGCTGAGGCCGTTGATTTTACCCAGACTGCCGCCATAGATGCCAATACGCGCGCCGGTGTTGCACAGAGCAGGCAACAAGGCGAAGGCATCGCCGCCGGCCGAGTCGATGACGACGTCGAAGCCGCCAGCTCGGTCGCGCAATTGCTTATGCCAGTCAGCGGAGCGGTAGTTAGCTCCCCCTTTGGCGCCCAGCCGCAGGGCGCGCTGGATTTTTTCTTCGGAGCCGGAGGTAACAAACACTTCCGCACCGGCAGCTAAGGCCAGCTGGCAGGCCATGAGCGCCACACCGCCGCCAATGCCGGTGATGAGCACGCGCTCACCCGCTTGCAACTGACAGCGGGAAAACAGGACGCGATAGGCCGTAAGGCCGGCTAAGGGCAAGGCGGCTGCCTGTTCCCACGTCAGGTGCTCCGGCTTTGGAAACAGGTTGACGCGTGGTACGCGGATGTGTTCGGCAAAAGTGCCGTCTTCCGGCATACCTAGCACGCGAAAGGCACGCCCGGGCATGGCGGGGTTATCGCCCCAGTCCAGCGCTGGGTAAATCACGACGGCCTGGCCCTGCCACTCGCCGGCGCCATCACTTCCTAACACAGTAGGTAGGCGAATCTGGGCATATTGGCCCTGTGCAATCCAGTAATCGCGGTGATTGAGCGCCGCCGCACGCAGCCGCACCACCGCTGTGTCAGCCGTCTCTTTAGGCACCTGGCGCGTCGTCAATACCAGCGGCCCGCCCGTCTGTTGTAATTCTAATGCATGCACAAGCAATAAGGATAATAGTGTGGAGCAAAAGTATGACCTTTGATGTGCCTACTAATCGCCCGGTTTATGAATGCACGTCCTTTTTCCTGCCACATGGGTTGGCTGGCGCTGGTAGCCAGTCTGCTCCTTTGTGATCTGGGGCGCTTCTGGCCAAAGCCGCCACTTCAAATACCCTATTCCCCACAGGCTCCTTCTGGCGCTGATAGGGAAGAAGACGACGCACTTCCTCTGTCTCTGGGCAATACCTTTGAAGAGGGGGACAAGCATTACTCGGGCAACATTGACTTCTCTCTGCTCCGGACGAAAAGCGCGACTTCCTTGCCTCGAATATCGCGTTGGGTAACGGATGAGGATGTGTCTCCGCTTGTCTGTCGCCCGGTGCTGGCGCCACCGCCGGACGGCTGCTGATTTCCCTCTCGTCATTTTTTCCCTTATTTCCACGCCTGGAGAGCAACCCGGGTGCTCATTTCATTAGATAATCTATCACCAGAACACAACCTTATTCATTGTTATGAACGCAATAAAAAAATACGCGGCTAATCTGAGATATGATTTGCCCGCCTCGATTGTCGTATTTTTAGTGGCAGTACCCTTGTGCTTAGGTATTGCGCTGGCTTCGGGTGCCCCGCTGTTTTCGGGCATGATCGCCGGCATTATCGGCGGCATTGTCATTGGCACACTGAGCAATTCGCACACCAGTGTAAGCGGCCCGGCGGCAGGTCTGGCGGCGGTAGTGTTGAGTTCCATCCAACAACTGGGCAGTTATGAGGTCTTTTTGCTTGCTGTCGTGCTGGCGGGAGCGCTCCAGTTGGCTCTGGGCCTATTTAAGGCCGGCGGCATTGCAGACTTTATCCCTTCCAGTGTCATTCGTGGTATGCTCACGGGTATCGGCATTATCATTATTCTGAAGCAGTTGCCGCATGCCGTCGGCTACGACCGCGAGGTGGAAGGCAGTGAGTCTTTTATCGGGCCGGCCGGCGAAAATACCCTTTCCATTCTCTGGAATGCTCTGATGCAGTACATACACCCGGGTGCTACACTGGTAGCTGTTCTGTCGCTGGCGATTTTGATAGCAGCCGAACGACCAGCCGTGAAGCGCCTTTTGGGGCTGGTTCCGGGCGCCTTAGTAGCGGTTTTCGTCGGGGTGCTGGTTAATGAGGTCTTCAAAGCATCTAATGCCAGCGAGTGGGTCATTCAGCGGGAACACTTGGTCAGCATTCCCGTGGCTAATAGCCTGAGCGAGTTTTTCAGCATCTTCACCTTGCCCGAATTCTCCGCCTGGAGTAATCCTCAGGTGTACACCGTCGCCCTGACGCTGTGCGCCATAGCCTCCATCGAAACCCTGCTGTGCATCGAGGCTATGGACCGCGAAGACCCTTACAAGCGCACGACCGACCCGAACATCGAGTTGCGTGCACAGGGCATCGGAAATATGCTCTCAGGTCTCATTGGGGGCTTGCCCATGACGTCGGTTATCGTACGCAGTTCGGCTAACGTTACTGCTGGCGCCCGCACGAAAGCATCCACAATTTTACACGGCTCCTTTCTCTTGATAAGCGTCATTGCCATTCCTCAAATGCTCAATCTCATCCCGTTGTCGTCGTTGGCTGCCGTGCTGCTGGTCGTAGGCTACAAACTGGCCAAGCCCTCCATCTTCAAAGAAATGTGGGCGCACGGCAAATATCAGTGGCGTCCGTTCATCATTACTGTGGTGGCTATCATTCTGACCGATCTGCTCACAGGCGTCCTGATTGGCCTGGGCATCAGCGCTTTCTACATTTTGTATGCCAACATGAAAAACGCTTATTTCTTCCACGCAGAGGAATACCACGATGGCGACCTCATCCGCATACGCCTGTCGCAGGAGGTTTCCTTCCTGAATAAAGCCAGCATCAAGCGCACGCTCGACCAGCTGCCCGAGCGGTCTAATGTACTCATTGATGCCTCAGATACCGCTTACATTGACTTCGATGTGTTGGAAATTATTCGCGACTTCGCCGCAGTCAAAGCGCCCGCTAAAGGTATCAATGTGGCCCTGCGCGGCTTTCACGAGCGCTACGACATTGGGGACGCCGACTTTGTACACTGTGAAAGGCTGGCCTCTGATGATCCGCTGAGGATGCTTTTTGTGCAAACAGCCCATCAGCCTTAGTCAGTAAGAGGGCTTCCCTCTGGTGCGTAACGGCTGTCTGAGCGATGGCTGTGAGAGAAGCTTGCCAAACAGGGCAACGCAGGGCCTGAAGCCTACTATACCGGGCGGCTAGGGTTTGGACTTCCGCCGGCGTTTCGCTTGCGCAGGTGAAGCGGGTGTTGCTGGCTGAAAGAAGTGCTCGGCGATGGACAGCGGTCGGAAGATGTAGCGCTTTTTGAGGTGATGCCCTCCGCTGCGGTGCAAGATGTCGCGCAACGACTCGAGCACGGCCAGCAGGTAACGGCCTTTATTAAGCATGACGCATTCGGCATGGGCGGCGCGGGCGGCATCGGTTACTTCGGCGCGCGTGGCCACGCCACTTTTAGCCTGCGTTTCAAGCACTTGGGTGGCCCATACGACGGGTGTATGCGCGGCTTCACACAACCAGAGGATTTCTTCCTGGATTTCGCTCATGCGCTCAAAGCCGATTTCGACGGCCAGGTCGCCGCGCGCGATCATGACGCCAAAGAGGGCCTCGTGCATGCCCTGGAAGAGCAGGGCGGGCAGGTTTTGCACAGCGTCAAAGGTTTCCATTTTGAGCACGATGGGCAATGGCCGCCGGGCCAGCTGGCGCAGCAGTGTTTGCAATTCGGCCACGTCCTCCGCCCGCTGCACGAAGGAGAAGCCCACGATGTCGGCGCATTGAGCGGCGAAAGGGAGTACAGAACGGTCAAAGTCCGTCAGGCTGCTGACGGGCAATACGGTGTCAGGGAAGTTGATGCCCTTTTCAGCCCGGATACGCGGTTTGGCGGCAGAGGCACGTATAAGGCGCAGAGAGGCCGTATTTCCGTTCACTTTTTCGACGATAGCTTCGTAGAGGCCATCGTCGAAGAGGACGCGGTCGCCGGGGCGCAGGGCCGCTACGGCACCGGGCAGCGTGCAGCCGACGGCTTTGGCCTCCGGCGGGACGGAGGCGCCTTCGTCTGCGAGCAAGAAGTGCTCGTTTTCGCACACTTTGAGCCGCCCGCGTTTGCGGCCTTTGGCCAGTAGTACAGTGCGGATTTTGGGGCCAGCCAGGTCAACGTACACCTTGCAGGGCCGCCCGGTGGCGCGCATGGCCTTGCGCACATTGCGGATCATAGCCAGCCAGGTGTCGGGGTCGTCGTGGGCGCAGTTGATGCGCGCCACATTCATACCGGCCAGCAGCAGGGCCTTCACCTGAGCGTAATCCTCGGCCATAGGAGTGTCAAAGGTGACCATTAGGTGCGGGATGTGAGGATTTACCTTCGGCCCGAAGAGGGCTGTGGCCCGCTGTTGCAAGATACGGCGGGCGGTAGGGAAGTCGCAAAAGGCGCCCTCTGTGAGGTTTTCCCCTACATGTGCAAGCACAGCCTCTACCTGACGGAGGGCATGGCTCTCGCAGCTAGCCAACGACGACAGGCCGACGTTGTGCAGGTCATCTTGCAAGTCCCGCAGGTCGTGGCAGCGCAATGAGAGGTAGTGCAACAAATTGCGCGCACTGACGCGCTGCCGCGGGTGCACTGCCTCTAACAGAGGCTGGTGCTCCCGCTCTGCCCGGAGCATATCAGTGCGCAGCGCCAGGAGCGCAGCACGCAGCGTGTCGGCTGCCTTCATGGTTGCAGATGTTCCGAAAATGGAGCCCGATGGATAAGTCCTTTAAAACTTTGGGCAGTCGCATTTGGGCTTGAAGAGGCTGCAGGCCTCCAGCACCACCATACCGACGATCAAGGCCCACAGAAGTAGGCGAAAACCGTTGACTTTTATGTTTTTCATGTTTATGCTCAAGTCTTGTGTTTGCATTAATGGCAGCGAAAGTAGGTCAAATTTTTAGCGCAGCGCAGCGGTCTTCATTTGCGGCCCGGTACGACGCCATTACGCAACAGTTGGAAGGCCTTTTCAATGGCCGGGTCGTCGTCGTTGAGGACACGGTAGTAGCCTTCGCGCTCGAAGAGTTGCCGGGCAATGAGGGCTTTGAGTTGTCGTTGAAATTCGGGGCGGCAGCGTTCCCATTGGCGCGCATCGAAGGGCACGCCCTGCTCAGCGGCATAGTTGGCCAGCTGGCGAGCCAGGTCGGCAGGGAGGGAGTACTGTCGGACAAAGGTGGCAGCGTCTGCAGGCATTTGTTGCCGGTTTTGCCCTTGAAGCCAGCGCACTACAAAGGGCGAAAGATGAGGCAGCACCTGAAGGTAGTAGTCATTCATGAAAGAGGTGTCGGCCGGAATAAACACGTCAGGCATGATGCCTCCGCCGCCATAGACGATGCGCCCGGCGCCGGTGAAGTAGCGCGTGGTATCGGTTATCTTCTGAGCGGTCGAGTCGGTCAGTTCGCCGTTGTGGAGTCGGCGTTCCAGTTCACCATCGTAGTCGGGGTCGTCTTTATAGGCACGCTGGATGCATCGCCCGCTGGGAGTGTAGTAGCGCGAGGTGGTCAGCCGCAAAGCACCGCCATTGCTTAGCGGGTACTCGGCCTGCACTAAGCCCTTGCCAAAGGTACGCCGCCCGATGACCCATCCGCGGTCGTGGTCTTGCACGGCGCCGGCCACTATCTCGCTGGCAGAGGCTGAGCCTTCATCCACCAGCACGGTAATATCGGCAATATCGAAGCGGATGCGGCCGTGGCTTTTGTACTCCTGCCGGGGCTCGGCGCGTCCTTCGGTGTACACCAAAAGTTTGCCTTTAGGGAAGAACTGGCTCAGCAGGTCCGTAGCCTCCGTCAAGTAACCGCCCGGGTTGCCGCGCAGGTCGAGTACTAAGCGCTTCATACCCTCTTTTTTCACCATGCGCTCCAGGGCCTCCAGAAACTCCTGCAGCGTGGTGGCGCTGAAGCGGTTGATCTTGACGTAGCCCGTCTGCTCGCCGAGCATATAGGCGGCGTCCACACTGTGTACCGGGATGACATCGCGCTCGACGGTAAAAGAGCGCAGCTTTCCCTCGCGGCCGCGCAAAACACCGAGGCGTACCGTGCTTCCCTTCGGACCGCGCAGTCGGCGAATGACTTCTGCACTGGTGATGCTTTTGCCGGCTAAAACAGTATCGCTCACCGATACAATTTTATCGCCAGCCAGCAGGCCCGCCCGCTCAGAAGGCCCGCCGGAGATGACCGAAACGACTTGTATGGTGTCGTTCACAATCAAAAATTCTACGCCGATGCCTTCAAAACTGCCCGTCATCATCTCTTCCTGAAGGCTCAGCTCTTCGGGAGAAATATACGCCGAGTGCGGGTCGAGCTGGGCCAGTAAGTCGTGGATAGCATCCTCCTGGAGGCGCTCCATAGAAACAGAGTCCACGTATCGGGCCTCGATGTAGCGCAAGATCTCCTCTATGGGGCCTCGCGTCGCCGAAAGGCGATAGGCCGCCGGGGTTATCCACAGATGACCATCGTAGCGCGGCAGTTTCTGGCCAATAAACATTCCCAGAGCCAAAACGCCAGCCAGAATAAGCGGAAGTCGGGTTTGCAATGTTGTAGGTACGGACATGAAAAACAGGTTGCTCAAACAGACAGCAAAAATACGCGCCTCCCGGCAGCCATAGCGTGGTGCATTTTTGCGCAGCCGATGAACACAGGAACCGGCAACTTTTGCCTCCGCTTTGTGCACCCGGCTTCAGCCGGATTTTTTGTGTAAATGCCATCTCTTCATCAAAAAAACAGCCTGCCCACTGCAATGACTGATCAGCCATCCATGCGACCCGACTCCTTTGTGGCCAAAGAACAGGCGGAAAACCGCACTACGGCACCGCACATCCTGCCCATTTACGCCACGTCTTCGTTTGCCTTTGAAAATCTGGACGAATGCATTGAGGTCTTTCAAAACCCGACCACGGCCCACACGTACAGCCGCTACGGCAATCCGACCACGGATACTGTCGCTCGAAAAATTGCCGAACTGGAGGCCTTTGGCTTAGGCATCGAAGCCTATGGCGTCATGACGTCGTCGGGTATGTCTGCCATTGCAGCGCTGCTGCTGGGTCTGCTGCGCAGCGGCGACCAGATTCTCACCCAGGGCAACCTGTATGGGGGCACCACCGAACTGCTCGCCGACATCCTTCAGCCTCTGGGCGTGGGCGTTCACTTCGTCCATCTGCGCGACCTGGAGCAGGTGGAACGGGCACTGCGCACTCATCCGCGCATCCGGATGGTGTATGCTGAAACACCCGCCAACCCAACATTGGCCTGTATTGACCTGGAGGCTATTGCCCGGCTGGCCCGACAATATGACGCCTGGCTCGCCGTGGATAATACCTTCGCCACGCCGCTGCTCCAGCAGCCCTTCGCCCATGGGGCTGACTTCGTCGTCCATTCGGCCACCAAATTCCTCAACGGACACGGCAACAGTATTGCCGGCGTTGTCGTCGGGCACGATGCCGCGCTTATGCGCCAACGCGTGTGGCGCGCGGTCAAACTCACCGGTGCCAACTGCTCACCTTTTGAAGCCTGGCTCGCCCACAACGGCCTCAAAACCCTGGCCCTCCGCATGGAGCGGCACTGCACCAACGCCCTGGCACTGGCCCAATACTTAGAACAACACCCCGCCGTGGCTCGCGTCAATTATCCCGGCCTCCCCTCCCACCCCGATGCCGAACTGGCCCGCCGGCAGATGCGCGGTGGCTTCGGCGCCATGCTCAGCTTCGAACTCAACGCCGGCTTTGAGGCCGCCCTTCAATGCGTAAACCGCCTGAAATTCTGCTCCTTAGCCCCTACGCTGGGCGATGTGGACACGCTCGTGCTGCACCCGGCCTCATCATCGCACCTCAACATACCGCGCGAGCTGCGTCTGCAAAACAGCATCACTGACGGCTTAGTGCGCGTATCGGTAGGCATTGAAAACCCTGCCGACATTATCGCCGACTTTGCACAGGCCCTGCAGACGTGAGGAAAATCACCGGCATTTTTTTTCTGTTAACTGCTGGTCACTTCCGCGACGGCCATTACCTTTGCCTTTGTGTTAAATTAATCTAAATAATGACAAGATGAATAAGGGTTTTGTCGCCATCAACTACATCACCTGCGAGGCTGACTATGCCTCGCGCTTCGAGGATTTGTTTCGCACCCGAGCACGCGCTATTGACCGCATGCCTGGTTTCCGCTTCATGTCCGTGCTGAAGCCGCAAAAAGAGGGTGAGCCGTACTTAGTAGTGAGCCACTGGGATAGTGAGGAGCACTTTAAGGCCTGGACGAATTCGCCCGAATTTCTGGAAGGCCATAAGCGGGGCTTTGAGGACGTGCGCCGGGCCAAGGAGATCGGCCAGAAGCCGCCGATGGTTTCCGTATTTAAAACCTATGAAGTGATTACGGACTGATGAGCAGCGAACCAAACATGCCGTGGCGCCACCGGGCGCTGCTGTGGGTAAAAAGGCTGGGCTTTTGGGGCTTTCTGTTCTTTTTGGTGAAAGGGCTGCTGTGGCTTATTTTGCCGTGGTTATTGGCGCGCGGCATTTTTTCGTAAGCCGTTTAGGGCGAGGGAGGCCCGTAAGTCAGGCGTCGAAACGTTCGTTTGGTGCGCGTTGTTTTGCGCACGGTAACGACGAATAGGTTGTCGTAATCCTGTTGAGCGATGCTGAGCGTTTCGCCGCACAGGCCTTGCACGAGCTCGGGTATATTGTCGGAATGGCCGACGATGAGAATGTTTTCGCCGCTGATCTTTTGGAGGCGTTCCAACAGTCCGGCGGTAGTGTCGGGTCGATAAAGGATAATGGGCATGTCGAGCGTATCGGCCAGGGGGCGCGCCGTCTGTTGGGTGCGCACATACGTGGAAGCAAAGATGCGATGAATGTCCTTACCCAACAGCGTATCACGCAATGCCTCGGCACGGGCATGTCCGGCCTCAGAGAGCGGCGAGTCGGGGGTACTGTCCAAGCGTTCAGCGTGGCGCACCAAGTAGTAGCGCGTCGTGCAGGCGGCGGCCATGAAGGCAAAAAGCAGAAGGAATGAGCAGGTTTTCATAAGCAAGAGCGTCGAGAGGAGCACTGTCGGGTGTACAGCCATTACTGCAGACGCATCTGGTAAATCGGGCCGAGTTACACGAAGACACCCATATCGCTGATACGGACACCGGGAATTTTGGGCAAATAAAACCCATGTCTTCCGGAAATCTCGAGTCGGAAGCCAGTAAACAGCCGCAACCTGCTTCCGCCACCTATTTGCCGGAGGCTGGTATTCCGCCGAAGAAGGGCACTATCCAGGCGCCCACGAGGGCAATAACCACCCACATACAGGTCGCTTTCGAGCCAAAGGCCGGTTTTCTCTCGAACGATATAGCCCCACTGCCCAAAGACGCCGTGAATGAGGAAGGTCATTGCTGCCGTGCAGATCGGTTTTTCGTGGATGAGGTAATTGCAGTAGCCGACCTTTCTGGAATGTGGATACAACTATCTGACGCCGTGCCCTACGATAAGGTTGCCCGGCCTCTGCTCAGAATGCCTCTCCCGTGAACAGATAAAATGCCGGCCCTTCGCGAGTAAAGCCTATGTCGAGGCGAACAAAGATGTCCTTTTTTGGGAAAATCAGATAGCGCAGCCCAACGCCGCCGGCCCAGCGCACATTTCGCCAGGACATTGCCGAGAACGATGGTGCTACCGCGCCCACGCCAAAAAAGGCCGCAGCGCCAAAATACTCGCTAAAAGGAAGCGGCAGAAACCGATACTCTGCCTGAGCGGCGTAGTAGTGGCGGTCGCGATAGCGGCCGGTGTAATAGCCGCGCATGAGCGACTCATTGCCCATGAGGCTCAGCTGGTTGAACGGCGCATTGCCTTGCACGATGCTACCCAACGCCTGCAGAGCCAGCACCTGCCCGCGTCCCATACTTTTGTAACGGCGCACCTCAGAGAAGTAGAGATTGAAGCCGTAGTCGCTGCCCCAAGCGCGGTCGTAGTGGAGCCAAGAGAGTTCGGCAAACCAGCCGTCGCGGGTATTGAGCATGTTCGGGCGCGAGTCATAGACCGTTCCGAGTCCGATGCCGAAGTTCGTGGAGCCTCGTGCGCCTTCCGGGAGCGGCCGGGTGAGGTGTTCGTCGCCAAAGTCCACGCGCGTGAGCGATTGCACATCTATTTCAGGCCCCAAAAACCAGTTTCGTACCACGCGGCGAAACGCGCGCTGCCGCAACAGGAAGTACGTTCCGTTGACGACCGTGGGCGCCTCCGCAGGGGCATCCGGGCCAATGCCATAATAAAGCAGCGGGAAGCGTTGAAAGCGCATTCGGCCCAGGATGATCCACTGGTCGCAGTCGGTGTAGACAGCATTATCTATCCATAGGCCGTATTGGGCGCGCGCAGTGCCAAAACCAAAGAGCGTGATTTCGCTCAAGCGATTGCGCACTGGGTTGTTCTTCGCATGGAAGAGGACGGAGCCGGCAGCGCCGAATTCCCAACTGGTCTCCGGCGAGTAGCCCAAAGTGGGATAGAGCAAGAAACGCGGCTTTTCCGCAGGCCGATTGTCGTGCGTAAAGCGGGCAATGACGCGGTTGAGCCAGCTGGCTGTCGTGTCCGAAAAAGCCGCCAGCGGAGAGGCGACCAACACCGTCAAAGCCAGCACTAGCACAGAGTGTAGGAGTCTTCTCATGGAGGGTATTTCTGTTTTATTGCAGATACTTACTATAACGATGCCAGAATGCATGCTGTTGGCTGCCTGTTGCGCAGGCATTTAAAAAATTAACACCCTTCATCGAGCACTGTCGTATGCCGCGTCATGCATCTGCCTCCCATTAGTGCCTTCGCATTCGCGCATTTCCGTGATGTTATCCCTTCGCACCTTGAAGACGACACCTCTATGGCCACCCAAAGACCCGTCCGCGATGACAACACTACAACAAAAACTAAGACCTTTGCCGTCATGGAACTGCGCTCCTGGCTTTCATATCATTTTTATCCGTTAGAGGCCCTGGATGTTTTTCTCATCCGCGCCGTGCGGCCATTTCTGGAACAACACGTATGGTCTCGGCGGGGCACACGGGCATTTTACATCCGCTATGACGACGATCGCGGGCCGCACATACGGCTGCGACTGCACGGTGAGTCGGCCTGGATGGCGGCCATGCCGGAAGCCGTACGCACGTGGTTCGCCGAGCGCGGCGCCATGGAGGAGGTGGCCTACTTGCCCAACCAGGAGGTTTTCCGCTCACCAGAGGCACTGTATTGGAGCGAAGAGCACTTCCACCTCTCTTCGCGTGTGGCTTTAGAGCGCATGCGCCCGCCTTACACCTACGGTGATGCGCTGTTCGATGCGCTGCGGCTGCATGTCATTGCCGCGTTTGCTGCCGGCTGGAACCGCGAGGAGGCCTCCGACTATTTTGGGCGCTTGAGCGAACAGTGGGCGCTGCTGTTCATCCGGCCCGTCGAGACCAATAATGGCACCCCCGAACAGTGGCTGGAAGACCTTAAAGAACTCTTTGAGGCCAACTTTCGCCCTCAGCAGGAAGATATTCGCCTATCAGTGGTGGAATTGTGGGATGCGCTGCGCAAAGGCCGCTTCGACACCGACCAGCCCGAATGGGTGCGCTGGCTGCGCGGCAACGAACTCATCTTGTCGAGCCTGGGCAACGCCCTGGCACCCGCATTGCCGACGCTCATTCATCTGACGAACAACCGCCTGGGTGTGAACAATGCCGATGAAGCCTATTTAGCCTACGTGTTGCACAAGGCCCTGTAGGAGCGTCCCTTAGTCGAAGCGACGCTTAAAGAACCAGGTGTCGTCGTTGAAGGTAAAGCCCAGCGTGATACGCGCGTAGGTTTCCTGAATACTAGTGCCACGGCCCAGCCGTCCGAGTTCAAAGGCCGTCTGGACGAATGAGGTTTGTTGGCGCGGCAGGATGAGCGGGAAACCCATGCCGAAGGAGATGCCGATGTCGTCCAGCTGTCCAGCGCCTACGATGCGCGGATCTTGGCGGTAGTGGACGCCGAAGCGATAGCGCACGCGCTTGAGGTAGCGGTTGTAGGAGATGTGATCGGGAATGTATTCAGTACCAGCGGCAATTTCGATGATGTTTCGGAAGTCAGCGTCGTTGGCGCGAGCCGCATTTTCAAAGACCGACCAGTTTTCATAAGCGAATTCGGCGCCTATACGCAGTTTATTCGCTTGCACGTACTGGATGCCGGCGCGCATAAATGCCGGCAAGGTGATCGCATAGCGTTGGCCGCTTTCCAATAGCAGCGTATCCGCGCTACTGTACTGGCCGTTGGCCTGGCGTCCGCGATGCCGCACAAATAGGCGGTCGGCTGTACTGTTGACTTGCCGCTGGGTACCGCCACTGAGGCCGAGGGTAACCCATTTTTGGGGCAGGGTCGGGTCGGTTTCAAAGTATTTCAGCACCACATCATGTTGCACGCCGGCTTTCCAGATGAAGCCGCTGATGTTTTGGTCGTCGCGGCGCGTGCTGATGAAGGTAGGGAAAGAGTCTCGGAATGCCGTAGAGCTTTCATAGGTTGCCCTTCCGAACAGCCAGCCCAGGTCTATGCCGATGGCAGTTCGCTTGTAGCGCAGGGCGTGTCCCCAGGCGAGGCGATAGGTGCCACCGTCGCCTTTGAACTCGCTCAGGAAGTTGCCCAGGTCGGGCAGCGAGTCATTGATGGAGACATTGTACCCTACCACCGTATGCGGCATGAGGACAATCCCTGTGCCGTAATGCCAGGGCGAGCGCTGACGGTCAAGGATGTCGTTGATGGCGTTGCGCAGCGGGAAGCCTAAGGCCAAATAAGCCATATTGCCCGTCCAGGCTTGCTGACTGGCCGAAGACGACTGATAAGCGCCGTATTTGGTGTAGGCAGCGCCCTCAAAAGTAGCGGTGCGCAAGAAGGCATAAGAGGCCGGATTGTGAGGGTTGAGATGGTAGTGATCGTGGAAGGCAGCCGTCTGGCCGCCGTAACCAGCCTGGGCGGCAAAGAAGGGGCGCACGGGGTCGCCCAAGCCGTAGCGCGAATAAGGCGAGTTGAATTTGGGCTGCGCCCAAAGCGCAGAGGCGAAGCTTAAAGCAAGAATGAAGGTTATTAGCGGTAAAAACTTCATGGATACAGTTTCGAGTGCGGCTTAGGGTTGCTGATGTGTAGTGATATTAAAGAGGAGCAAATGGTTAAGCCCGTGCAGGGTTAGCTGTGGTTCTACAAGCAGGTCAAATGGCAACACAGATCGGAAAAAGGTTGCATCGCCGCCCGTCAGAATAGTGGTCAGGTCGGGAAAACGTTGGCGAAAGGTTTGGACAAAGCCCTCAATTTCTAAGGCTGCGCCGCGCAGGGCGCCGTTCTGGAGCGCGGTGGTGGTGCTGATACCAATAGGATTGGCAGGCATTTCCATTGCTACTAACGGTAGCTGCGCAGTGAACTCGTGCATGGCTCTCAGACGCATAGAGGCACCGGGAGCGATGTTTCCGCCCAAATAGACGCTTTCTGCTGTGAGCAAGTCGTATTTGATGCACGTACCACAGTCTACGATTAAGCAATTGCGCCCGGGCCAGAAGGCATGGGCGCCTGCCACAGTGGCAATGCGGTCGTGCCCCAGAGTGTGTGGCGTTTTGTAAGCAATCGCGAAAGGCATCGGCGTCAGGTGGGTAACCTCCAGCCAGTAGTCGGTTTGTTGTTTCAGCCGCGCTATCGCCACCTTGTCCACAGGCGCTACCGACGCCATCACGACCCGGCGTACCCGCATTTCATCGGCGAATTTAGCAAGGAGCGGCCACTCCTCGGCGGCCCAATCGCTATGCTCCAGCAATTGCTTACCGCGAAAAAGCCCGCTTTTGATGCGTGTATTGCCAACGTCGAGCGCTAAATTCACCATCGGAAACCTATGGGTTGTGAAAACGGCGCGAAGGTAAGCCGAAAAGGAGCGCCGAACCCGAAAAGTCAAACATGTTTAGCCCAGATATGCGCGCAGGGCATTGCGGTTATAGGCCTTGCGTAGGCGGCGTATGGCGCGCTCTTTGATCTGGCGTACGCGCTCGCGCGAGAGGTCAAACTTGTCGGCGATGTCTTCTAAAGAAAGCGGTTTTTGGCCGTTAAGGCCGTAAAAATCTGCCACCACTTGCATTTCGCGCGGCGGAAGCGATGCCAATCCCTGAGCGATCTCTTTCTTGAGTGATTCCTCCATCAGGTCAATCTCCGGGTCCGGGTCGGGCGCTTCATTGACAGTAAAGACATCCAGCAGCGTAGCCTCGCCATCGTCGGAAGAAAGCGGTGCATCGAACGACACGTGGCGCATGTTTTGCGCTGCCAGGGCGGTTTCCACCTCTGTTATTGTCATATCCAGCAGGTCGGCTAATTCCTGCGTCGTTGGTTCGCGCTCAAAAGTTTGTACAAACGAGGAATACGCCTCGTTGACTTTGTTGTACGAGCCAATCCGGCTCATCGGCATGCGCACGATACGGCTGTTTTCTACAATGGCCTGCAGAATGCTTTGCCGAATCCACCACACCGCATAAGAGATGAATTTAAAGCCTCGTGTCTCGTCAAAGCGGTGAGCGGCTTTGATAAGCCCAATGTTACCCTCGTTGATTAAGTCGGCCAGACTCAAGCCCTGGTTCTGGTACTGTTTGGCCACCGAGACCACAAAGCGCAAGTTGGCCTGCGTCAATTGGTGCAGAGCCTCCACGTCGCCTTTGCGAATACGTCGAGTTAGTTCCACTTCGCGTTCCGGCGTCAGGAGCGGTATTTTACCAATTTCGATTAAATAACGCTCCAACGCCTGGCTTTCGCGGGCAGTAATCTTATGGGCTATCTTAAGCTGGCGCATAGTGGGAACAGTTTTTTCAAGGCTCTATACGATACTGCGCTAATAGGTGGTAAAGTTGCGCATACTTGGTGCTTTATTAAGCAAAAAACTTGCTAATTTTCGTTTGCTCTGCGCGAGTGTCCAGACCGAGGCGTTCGTTTCGACAGAGTGCTGCCGTAGTATTCGTACCTTGGTCAGCATTATAACGTTACCCAGCACAGGTTCACCACAGCAGACATGCTTTTAAAAATACAGCATTTACGCAACGTTTTTTCCCGTATCGGAGGCCTTGTGCATCGCTATCCCAAGACGTTCCTTGCGACAATAACGCTGGCAACAGTGTGGTTTTTTTGTCTACCTCGGCCGCTGTTCGACGTTCCGCTGTCAGTGGTTTTGGAAGATGAGGAGGGGCATTTGCTCAGCGCGCGCATTGCTGCCGATGGGCAATGGCGGTTTCCGCCAGCTCCCGTGCCCGAAAAGTACGCCACCTGTGTGGTAGGGTTTGAGGACAAACGCTTTTGGTATCACCCGGGCATTGACCCCATTAGCCTGGTCCGCGCACTGTGGTCGAATGTGCAACAGGGACGCAAAGTAAGCGGTGGCAGCACGCTGACCATGCAAGTCATCCGGCTGGCGCGCGGCAACCCGCCTCGCACCTTGTGGGAGAAATTGGTGGAAATATTCATGGCCACCCGTTTAGAGCTAACGTACTCAAAGCGCGAAATCCTGAGCCTGTATGCCGCCCATGCACCTTTCGGCGGCAACGTGGTGGGCTTGGAAGCGGCCTGCTGGCGCTATTATGGCAAAGACCCCGAGATGCTCTCCTGGGCCGAAGCCGCCACACTGGCCGTATTGCCCAATAGCCCAGCGCTCATTCACCCGGGACGAAACCGCGAACGACTATTGCAAAAGCGCAACCGCCTGCTGGAGCACCTGCGCCGACAGGGCAAAATAGCCGAGGACGCCTGTGCGCTAGCCCAAGAAGAACCGCTCCCTGCAGCCCCACTGCCCTTGCCCGATCTGGCGCCACACTTGCTCGACCGCTTAGCCAAACGCCTGCCCAGACGCAGTGGAGGTCGCTTCCAAACGGCCATTCGACAGCACTGGCAGCGGCACATCACCGCCATCGCCGCTCGCTGGCAGGCACTCTACCGCGGCAACGGCGTCCACAACTTAGCCATTGTTGTCATAGAAATTCCCTCCGGACTCGTGCGCACCTATGTAGGTAACGCCTCTAACGCCGGCGCTGACCACGGCGAACGGGTGGACATCATCGCCGCCCCGCGCAGCACGGGTAGCATTCTCAAGCCCTTCCTCTACGCCATGGCGATGGAGGACGGCATCCTGCTGCCGCACAGCCTCCTGGAAGACGTGCCCACCCAAATGGGCCGATACCGGCCCGAAAATTTCCGGGCCGATTACGACGGCGCTGTACACGCTCATCGCGCGCTGGCGCGCTCGCTCAATGTGCCTTTTGTACGCCTGCTTCAGGACTACGGTGTCGAAAAGTTCCACTTCGACCTGCAACGGCTGGGGCTTTCTACTTTCCGAAAACCGCCCAGCCATTACGGCCTCTCACTCATCCTGGGCGGGGGCGAAGCCAATCTGCTCGAAGTTACCAACGCCTATGCCGGCATGGCACGCCGTTTGGGCGCCTGGTACGAACGCAGCAGCCGCTACGACGCTCACGACTTCCGCCCGGCCCAGCTGTTAGCCAATACCCCGATGCCTCAGCCACGCCTGCAACAACAGCCCAGTGGCCCTGGCGCTGCGGCCATTTGGTTTGCTTTTGACGCCATGCAGCGCGTGGAGCGCCCGCTGGGCGCCGGCGAGTGGGAGGTCTTTCAAAACAGCCGCCGCGTCGCCTGGAAGACAGGCACAAGCATCGGCTTCCGCGACGCCTGGGCCGTCGGCGTTACGCCTCAATATGCCGTAGGTGTGTGGGTCGGCAATGCCGATGGAGAAGGGCGTCCCGGCCTCATCGGCGTAGAGATGGCCGCTCCCGTGCTCTTCGACGTGTTTGACTTCCTGCCCAACGATGGGCGCTGGTTTGAGCCACCTTACGACGACATGGTGCGCGCACCTGTCTGCCCACAAAGCGGCTACCGCGCCAACCTTCACTGTGAGGCGGACTCGGCCTGGATCCCTCGCAAAGGCCTGCTGACGCCCATTTGCCCTTATCATCAACTACTACACCTGTCTGCCGATGGCCACTGGCAGGTCAACAGCGACTGTGCCAATCCAGCCGATATGCGGCACCAGCCCTGGTTCGTGCTGCCGCCTTTACAGGAGCACTATTACATCCGCCGCAATCCCGCCTATCGCCCGCCGCCGCCGCTACACCCGGACTGTCCACGACAGGCGGCCACAGACGAACATTGGCCCATGCAGCTCATTTATCCGCGAGACCTGCGGCGCATCTATGTACCCATTGACCTCGACGGCCAGCCCAGCCGCGTGGTGTTTCAACTGGCCCACCGACGCCCAACCACGGAAGTATTCTGGCACTTAGACGGCGAATATCTGGGCAGCACGCGCCACTTTCACCAGATGGCCTTGCTGCCGCCAACAGGTCAGCATGTGCTCACAGTCGTAGATGAGCAGGGGTACCGAATCGAACAACCCTTTGAGGTCTTGAACCGAAAACGCCGCTAAAACAGAAGAGACGAAAAGCCGCCCAAGGTGCCCATCTTCGAGGTGCGACAGGACGGCATCTCGAAAGCAATGCTCTAAGGCGACACCCCCCTAAGGGAGGGGTCACCTCGGGAGGTCGCCTCAAAACTGCCTGGCGCACTTTCCTTAAAAACCGACCGCCCTG
>FQKF010075116.1_pt1 | contig 25853 bp, 9 predicted proteins | sample 1504521 | NCBI WGS metagenome assembly FQKF01 (sample SAMEA4475357, study PRJEB15587) | soil metagenome | biome: Soil; feature: Field | place: India | collected 2015-03-11 | depth 0 m
GCCGACGATTATATTACCAAACCATTCAATTTAAACCTTCTTAAAGCCAGAATCTATAACTTAATTGAAACGCGTAAAAAGCTTATACGTAAGTTTATTGAAGATATTAAACCCGATGCTAACCATTTAACTCAAAATCCAAACGATGAAAAGTTTTTAAAACGTGCATTCGATATTATTGAAAAAAATCTTTCAAATACTGAATTTACAGCTGAAGATTTTGCCGACCAGATTGGAATGAGTCGTAGTAACTTACATATTAAGTTAAAAGCACTTACAAACCTTTCTGCTACAGAATTTATAAGGTTATACCGACTGAAAAAAGCTGCAGAACTGTTAACTACTCATGCTTACAATATATCCGAAGTTTCTTATATGGTTGGTTTTAATAGTATATCGTATTTTAACCGTTGCTTTAAGCAACAATTTGGTGTAACTCCATCCGAGTTTGTCGAATCAAGTAAAAGTTAGTATCATGCCATAATTTTCTTGCTCCAATGAAATGATTTACATTTGTATTATCCAAAAATTCTAAATATCTACTTACATGATACATGAAGTTATTGATTTAATAACCAATGAGTTTAATAAAGTATATCATTATTCAATCGATACTATTTTACCATTACCACTCTCAGGTTCGAATAGACTGTATTATCGAATATATTTTAATAACACTTCAATCATTGCTGCATATAATCCCGATTATAAAGAAAATCGAGCTTTCGTCTCTTTTGCACGAACGTTTAAAGAGTTGAATTTGCCGGTTCCTGATATTCTATATGAAAATTTAGATAAAAATATTTATTTCTTGACCGACTTAGGTGATTCTACTTTATTATCCTGTATAAACAAAAATAATGATGGCCATCTATCGGAATCATCTCTTGAACTATATCGGAGCTCTATTGCCTATTTGCCTTTTTTTCAAGTCTTAGGTTCGAAAAAAATCGATTTTTCCGTTTGTTACCCTCGTTCAGCATTCGATATTCAATCGATGATGTGGGATTTGAATTATTTTAAGTATTATTTTGCCCGACTGGCTGGTGTTCCTTTCGATGAACAAAAGCTTGAAGATGATTTTCATCGTCTTTGTGAATTTTTATTAAAAGCGCCTGCAAACTATTTTTTGTATCGCGATTTTCAGTCGAGAAACATTATGATTCTTCAAAATAAACCATATTTTATTGATTTTCAGGGAGGAAGAAAAGGTTCTCTTCAATACGATATTGCATCTATATTATTCGAAGCAAAAACGAAATTGCATCCCGACGATAGGCAAGTTCTTTTAAATCATTATTTAAATTCATTACAACAGGTCGAAAAAATTGACTTCCAACAGTTTATGGAGTATTTTTATGCTTTTGTTTTTATTCGAATGATGCAGGCAATGGGGGCTTATGGTTTCAGAGGTTTATTCGAAAAGAAACCTCTTTTTCTGCAAAGTATTCCCAATGCTATTGAGCATCTAATGTGGCTTCGAAAGAATGTTCATTTACCCATTCTCTTGCCTGAGCTTGAAAAAGTCTTTGATTATCTTGTCGAAAACCATCAAATTAAAGAATTGGCAAAAAAAAGCTTTCCTCTAACCATTTATTTAACAAGTTTTTCATATAAAAAGGGTATTCCGGTCGATACTAGTGAACATGGTGGAGGTTTTGTTTTTGATTGTCGAAGTGTTAACAATCCTGGACGATATCCCGAATACCAATCTCTTACTGGAAAGGACAATGCTGTTATTGCGTTTTTAAATAATGATACCCGGGTTCATATTTTTTACTCGCATGCTTTTGCTTTAGTATCCCAGGCTATCGAAAATTATACCCAACGAAATTTTACTTATCTTTCAGTAGCTTTTGGATGCACCGGAGGCCAACATCGTTCGGTCTATTTTACAGAACGTATGGCAGCCGATATTCGCCGAATGTACCCAACTGTTCAAGTTGAAATTTTACACCGTGAACTTAATTAATCGATACCTATGAAAGCAATGATTTTCTCGGCTGGTTTGGGTACTCGTTTATACCCATTAACCGAGTCCAGACCAAAAGCCCTGGTAGAACTAAATGGACAACCTCTTTTAAAGATTATCATTGAAAAATTAAAACACTGTGGTTTTAATCAGTTTGTAATTAATGTACATCACTTTGCCGATCAAATTATCAAATATATTCAGGATAACAATTCTTTTGGTGTGAAAATCGATATCTCCGACGAACGCAATTTGTTGCTCGATACAGGAGGAGGCTTAAAAAAAGCCATTCCACTTTTAGCCGATGCAGATGTTATTCTTTTACATAACGTGGATATTATTACTAATCTAAATCTTGAGGAACTTATTTCATATCATACTCAACATAATGGTCTGGCTACATTGGCAGTTATGCAACGTGATTCATCCCGACAGTTGCTCATTGACACAAATGGTATTTTATGTGGCTGGCAAAATAATACAACCCAACAAATACGCATGTCGAGAGAAGATATTAAAGAGCCTAAACCTGTATCGTACTGTGGAATAGCTGTAGTAAGTCCAGAATTTCTTAATCAAATTACTGAACAAGGTGTTTTTTCAATTATTGATGTTTACCTCCGCCTGGCAAAAAAAAATAATATTTATACCTATAGTTTTCAACCGCATTATTGGTTCGATGTGGGTTGTGTTGCGAAACTGAAAGAAGCAGAAAAATTTTTTTCTTAATAATTTAACCAATCGTTGTGAAAAGTACTATTGAATAAATCATTCTGGTTGAAAATTAAAAAATTACCGTAACCCTGACGAAATTCTGCCCCTATCGAAATATTTTGATTTATTTTATACTTCAAGCCCAATAGTAAATCGATTTGGTGTAAATAATTTGGTTTTTTCTCTATTGTAAGACTCTGGTTTTTAAACGGATTGGTTGCTAAATCAATTTTACCTCCGTAATAAAGTATAAACGACTGTCCCAGCGGCTTAAATCTACTATAAGTCATACCCAGGGTATTGAGCTGATTAGTAAAATTTGCCTTAAATAAAGCAGGATTTGAACTAAATTGCGAAAGGTTATTGATGGTTGAGTATGAAAATGATATTTTTGAATGCTCACTTAAATGACTATACTGAAAACCATAACTACCCAGACTGTTTACCCCAATTGTATATTCATTTGATGTTTGCGCTTGAATGTTTATGATTGACTTTGTAAATACAAAACATAACATCAAATATCGAAAAACTCTTGTATAGGGGTTACAAAGGTTAAATAAAACAACCAACTTATAACCTGCTCGTTTCATAACATTCAGGTAATTATATTCACAAAATTGAAAAAATTTTTCATTCTCTCCAAAAAATTAAGAATTTTTAAGGAATAGTTTTCTGAGCCATTTCTAAAATTGAATATATTGAATTTAATAAGTTGAACGGTTATTTGAATACTTTAAAATAAAATTGAGTGCGGTTCTCCAAATTTACCTTTCTGTTTCGAATACACATTTCAACATTTTTTAAACATTTAAGTTCTACTTGTTAGATTAATTTATTTTTCCGGTTAGTAGTGAAAAAAATTAAATTTCATCATTGATTTAAGCTTTATAATTCTTTAACTTAGTGTAATTTTTTAAAATTACATTAATTCTTATTAGTAACGGTTTAAGAACAACTAAAAATTTTATTTTAATTTGCGCCTGTTTTTAAAATTTAATTTTCAAGTATACAAGATTAAGCTTTTTGTGGAATAAGTTAAATTAAATTAATTGTATTATTTTTATTTTGTGCAACAAAAGTGTGAACTGGCTGTTTAAAGAAAAATTTTTATAAAAAGTGCATATAAAAAACTTGAAATAGAAACATGAGAATTAAAAAAATTTTAATTGCCAACCGGGGTGAAATTGCAGTTCGCATTATGCGTACCTGCAAAGAAATGGGCATAAAAACTGTTGCCGTTTATTCCGATGTCGATAGGTATTCAATGCATGTCAGATATGCCGATGAAGCTGTGCATATTGGTCCATCACCATCGAACGAAAGTTATCTGGTCAAAGACAAAATTATTGAAGCAGCTAAACTTACTAAAGCCGATGCAATACATCCCGGCTATGGATTTTTGTCCGAAAATGCGGAGTTTGCCAAACGTGTACGTCAGGCCGGAATTATATTTATTGGGCCTTCTTCGCATTCCATATCAATGATGGGCGATAAAATAATTGCCCGTCAAACTGCTATTAAATCTGGTGTTCCTGTTGTTCCGGGAACAACATCGCCAGTATCGAACGATAATGAAGTAATGAAAATAGCCCGTGAAATTGGTTTTCCTGTTATCATAAAAGCATCGGCAGGCGGAGGTGGTAAAGGTATGCGACTGGTTGAAAGCGAAGACCAATTGTTAAATATGTTGCGAATGGCTAAGAGCGAAGCTATGGCAGCTTTTGGCGACGACTCAGTTTATGTCGAAAAATATATTACCTCCCCGCACCATATTGAATTTCAGATATTAGCCGATCAACATGGTAATGTAATTCATCTTTGTGAACGCGAATGTTCTATTCAGCGTCGTCATCAAAAGGTGGTAGAGGAATCTCCATCGCCTATTATGACACCCGATTTACGCGAAAAAATGGGACAGGCAGCCGTTATGCTTGCAAAAAGTGTTGATTATGAAGGGGCTGGTACCGTCGAATTCCTGGTCGATGAAAATCGAAATTTTTATTTTCTCGAAATGAATACCCGCCTTCAGGTTGAACACCCAATTACCGAATACGTGGTAGGACTTGACCTGGTAAAAGAACAAATTAAAATTGCCGATGGTCAACCACTTCCTTATAAGCAATCCGATATTAGCCAGAAAGGACATTCTATCGAATGTCGTATCAATGCTGAAGACCCATTTAATAATTTTATGCCCGATCCGGGTGTTATACTTCATATTACAGAACCAACAGGTTTTGGGGTCCGTACCGACAGTTATGTGTATAAAGGCTTTGAAATACCTATTTATTACGACCCCATGATTTCTAAACTTATTGTGTGGGGTAGTACACGTGCCGATGCCATAAAACGTATGATCAGAGCTCTGGATGAATACAAAATCAGTGGAATCAAAACTACTATTCCCTTTTTAGAAAGAATAATGATTACGCCCGACTTCGTGAATGGTAATTATGACACCCATTTTATTCAAAAAAATTACGATTTCTTGTTGAATACAAAAGAAAAAGTTAATTCAACCGCCGAAGATATTGCTATTATTGCTGCCTACTATCATCATTTTTGCCGACTGAATAAAATTAAAAATATTCATATTGTAGAAAAAACTCACGATTACTGGAAAAATTACGGACGTCGAAAAAATTCAATTCGAATTTAATTAACTAATTAATTGATTTAAAATATGATTCAGAATTTTGATATAAAAATAGGCGATCGACTGGCCAAAGTAAACATAATTAAAGAAGCGAACAATAAAGTTCAAATTGAAGTGGATGGTAAAATTTATGATATTGATATTGTGGCAGTTGATACCGGTTACTCCATCATTTATGATAAAAAGTCATATAATGTGGAGATAATTGAAAGCGAAAACCCCAAGCAGTTCGTTGTAAATACTATGCATAATAGTTTCGATGTGGATATTGTCGATGCTGAGTATCGGTATATTGAAAATCGTAATAAAACGAAAGAGATTGGTGGTAGTAATGTGATTTCATCACCTATGCCCGGTCGTGTAGTTAAAATTCTGGTAAATGAAGGCGACCAGGTACAGGTTGGTCAGCCAGTTATTATTGTTTCGGCAATGAAAATGGAAAGCGAATATAAGGCAGGTATTAATGGAGTTGTAAAACATGTCCATGTAAAAGAAGGTGACGTAATTAACGGACATCAACCACTTATAACTATTGAATAATTAGTTCTAAAATTAATTAAAAATAATAAAGCATGACATTGAAAGAAAAGTATCAATTATACGAAGAAAAGATGAAAGCTGCCGATTTAGGTGGCGGAGCTGAGCGTATTGCCAAACAACACCAGATGGGCAAACTTACTGCTCGTGAAAGGATTCTGGCTCTTCTAGATCCGGGTACTTTTGTCGAAATTGATAAACTGGTGGTTCATCGTTGTACCGATTTTGGTATGGAAGAAAACAAAATACCGGGCGATGGAGTAGTGGCCGGATATGGAAAAATTGATGGCCGCCTGGTTTATGTGTTTGCGCAAGATTTTACAGTTTTTGGTGGAAGCCTAAGTCGTACCAATGCCGACAAAATTATAAAATTGCAAAAAATGGCCATGCGTATGGGAGCACCTATTATAGGACTTAATGATTCGGGTGGTGCTCGTATTCAGGAAGGTGTTCAAAGTCTGGCCGGTTATGGCGATATTTTTTATCATAATGTACTATCATCGGGTGTAATACCGCAAATATCTGTAATATTAGGACCCTGTGCTGGTGGGGCTGTTTATTCACCAGCTATCACCGACTTCATTTTTATGACCAATAAAACCAGTTATATGTTCGTTACAGGACCTGATGTAATTAAGGCTGTAACGCACGAAGAAGTTACCATGGAAGAGCTTGGGGGTGCTACTACTCATAATGCTACCAGTGGTGTGGCACATTTTATGGGCGACTCCGATGAAAATACGCTTATGATGGTGCGTGAACTGCTTAGTTTTATTCCATCTAACAATCTGGCCGATCCGCCTGTTCAACCCTGTGTTGATGATATCAATCGTGAAAGTGAAAAGCTACAGACCATCATACCCGACGACCCAAACAAGCCTTACGATATGAAGGAAATAATTCTGGAAACCGTCGATAATCATTACTTTTTTGAGGTTCAGCCATTTTATGCAACCAACATGATTATTGGTTTTGCCCGATATGGTGGTCGTTCGGTCGGAATTGTAGCAAACCAACCAAATAATCTGGCAGGCGTGCTTGATATTAATTCATCGGTTAAAGCAGCCCGATTCGTCCGTTTTTGCGATGCCTTCAATATTCCTATTATATCTTTCGTCGATGTACCCGGTTTCCTGCCTGGTACCATTCAAGAATATGGAGGAATTATTCGTCATGGAGCTAAATTAATGTATGCTTATGCCGAAGCAACTGTTCCTAAAATAACTATTATTACCCGAAAAGCATACGGGGGAGCTTATATTGTGATGGCCAGCAAACATTTAGCTGCCGATATTAATTATGCATATCCGTCGGCCGAAATCGCTGTGATGGGAGCTGAAGGTGCCGTTAATATCATTTATAGGGGTAAGCTTAAAACCGAAGAAGATCGACGCCGAACCATTGAAAATTATCAGAATACTTTTGCAAGCCCATATAAAGCCGCCGAGTTAGGTTATATTGATGATATTATACTTCCTAAACATACCCGGATGAAAATTATTCAAGCGTTAGAAATGTTACAGAACAAAGTTAAAAACGCACCTCCCAAAAAACATGGTAATATTCCGCTATAATAAAATAAACGGCCGCTGGATCCATACAGTGGCCGTTTATGTTTTTATTCGTTAATAAAATTGGTTGATAGCCTTTTTTATATTTTGTATCTCACTTTCCGGTAAGGTTACTTCAAAAATACCCTTCTTGCTTATGAAACAAGAAGGGCAAGTCTTAATTAAAATTTCATTCTTCTATCTATTGAATAACAATTAGTTCATTCAAAACCACATGTGTATCAATAATTCGTAAAATATAAACACCTTTTTCCCATGCACCAACATTCAATACTTCGTTTAGTTTGCCATTAGTAACCACAATGTTTTTCTTTAATACCAACTTTTGATCGGCGGAAATTACCTCAATGGTGGGTTGTTTCAATTGAATTCCACTTACCTCAATGGTTAACCTATCGCTGGCCGGATTTGGATAAATATTTATCTGCATTTGTTCGGCAGTTGTTACATCGGTTCGTTTCATAGCCACAATGGTGTCGCTACCCGTGCATCCGTTTTTCGATACAATAACCGAATATTTTCCACTGCTCGAGATGGTTAGGAATCGGCCAGTGGAACCCGTGTTCCACAAGTACGAGTCATATCCAATGCCTGCATCGATAGTATAAGTTGAAGTCGTAAAATATACTGTATCTTTACCGTTTTCGAGAGAAACAGTAGGACCGGCTGTAAGGTTTATGGTAGTGGTTTTATTATTATTGCTGGTATTTATGTCCTTTGCAAGTTCAACTTCAGCTTTTATTGCATTGTTTCCAAGTACCAGATAAGTGCTTATATCACCAGCATTGATATTGGTAGTTTGTGAAGGTGTGAAATGTGCTGTAAATGAAACAGGTATGGTTTTTTTCAGCACATTTTTGACATAAATTTTAACCAGAGCCTCTGACCCTGCAGGAACATAAGTGGTACCCGTATTTTTAATTTCAACAGTCAGGTTGTTCTGTTGGCCGGTACACGACGATGATAGATAGTCTTTTAATGAATTCACAGACAAATCGTATTCATCCACCTGATCCAGACTAATGCTTCTGGTCGATGAACATCCGGTAACTTTATTGCTTACTACCACACTATAATTTCCTGCAAACGAAGCAGTAAGGTTTCTGTTGGTTGAATTATCATTCCATAGATAATTGAAGTCGTTAGGATTTTCGCTATTCAAGAACGAAAGTTGGATTTCATATGGGAATGTTACTATTTTCGAACTACTACCGTCGGCCAGTTGAATGGTCGGAACCGGATTCACTGTTAAACGCAATTCAATAATACTATCGCAACCGGCAACCGAAGGTATAGTGTCGAAATACGTTCCAGATGTAGTATATCCCCTTACATTTTGTCCCTGACATATGGTGGTATCAATAAGTTTATATTTAAAACCAACCGATAAATGAGTTATTACTACACTATCGCATCCATGAACTGTCGTAAAATAGTCGGTATAAGTTCCTTCCTGAGTATGGCCATTATAACTTTCGCCTATACAAATAGCATAGTCTTGTTCAATCTGATAAGTAGGATAAAGAGTTATTGGAACCTGAAGTGTATCGTTCGAATTATCGGTATCGGGGGTAATTTTAGCGTAAACTTTCATTATATTATTTCCTCCAGGCATTAGATTGTTTAAACCAGTTAAATTCAGATAAATGAAATTGCCCGGATTTAAATTCGAAGAAAGATTTGTGCTTCCAGTTTTAATGATTGAATTTCCTACTTTTAACCCATAGTTTACTGTTTTTCCAGAAGTAATTGGTAGGGTTCCTTTATTCTCGAGTTTTAGCTGAACTTGTGCAAAAGCCGACGTACATACATTACCAGTAGCTGTAACTTCGGTTACGGCAGCATCGATGGTTTCGACATTTATATATACCGTATCACGGTTTATACAACCCGTCGAAGTTTGAGTAGCCTGTACCCAATATAATCCTTCGTTATAGACATGTATAGTATCAGTAGTTTTCCCATTATTCCATAAAAAGGTATGCGTATTTTTATCAAGTCCGGCTGATACAGCATCTCCTTTAACAATGGTTAATGTATCGTTGGTATCGCCAAAGTTAATGTTTGGTAAAGCATATACAGTTATGTTTTTAACTACGGTATCGTTTTCATTTTCATCAAATGTTACATGGGCATAAAACTTAATAACCCGATTTCCAGAAGTAAGTTTCGATTTAAAACCAGAAATTGTAAAATTCAACGTATTGCCCGGTGTAAAATCGGTTACTAATACGGTGTCTTTATATAATGAAGAATAATCTTCAAAAAATGCTGTTACAACGATATAGTCTGTAGCAGAAAATGTCTGGTTTCCAACATTGGTAACCTTAACTTCTACCGAATCTATTTCGCCGGTACACTCTGTCGTTGGCAAATCCACATCGGTAACCGCAATGTCGAAAATTAAAATTCGTACATATACTGAATCGGATTTTGAACAACCAGTAGTTTTGTGAGTAGCGGTAACTTTATACATTTGTTCGTTATTCACAATTATTTCTTCGGTTGTTTCGCCTGTATTCCATAAGTAATTATAGTTGCTTCCTAAATTAGCCGACAGATAATTGCCTCTTGTCCATTCAACAGAATCGAGACCGCCCAATAAATTTAACGGTGGTAATGGATTAATAGTTAAAGTAGCATATGCAGTATCATTACTTGAAACTACATCATCACCAAATACTACAAAATACCTGATCTGATTAATACCTGTAACTACCTGCGATGCTAATCCCCTGAAGGTATATCGAATGGTATCGTTGGGTGAAAGGTTTTTATGCATTGTAAATGGTAGTAATACCTGAGGTTTATTGCCAAATTTGTATCCTAATAATATTTCTTGTCCTTGAGCCACAGAGACATTGCCAGTATTTTTAATTACTATTGTAGCAGTGTCAAAATTGCCAGCACAAGCTTCAGGTACCGAAAGAACGTCAGTTACTGCCAGATCAGGAATAAAAATTCGCACATATACCGTATCCCTATCCTTGCATCCATAGGGCGTTTCTACTTCAACATGATATAACCCAGAACTGGTAACAGTATAACTGCTTAGATAATGAGTCGGATTTTGCCACGTATAAGCATAACCACTTCCAACTGGTGCTTGCAATACATATGGCGGTGTAGTTATTATTGTATCATTTACACCTCCAAAGTCAACGTATGGAGTTGTTTGTATGTTGATGGTTTTAATAGGTTTCAAAGTGTCGTTGGAATTGTCAATATCCTGAGTTAAAATTGAATAAAACCATATTTCATTATTTCCTACAGGTAGTAAAGATTTTATATTTGTAAATTGATGCAGTAATTTACCACCCGGGGTTAATACTGCTGTAAGTCTTACTGTATCACGTAAGGTCGTGTCGTTGTTAATTTTCATGCAGAAAATTACTGTATCATCAGCAAGGATATTCATGTTCCCTTTATTTGTAAATTCAACCTGCACCTGATTGACTGTTCCGTGACACGCCTCAAGTGGTAAATTAGTATTGGTTATACCTCCATCACGTTTTTCGAAAGTGATATCAACCGAGTCTTTCGATACACAGCCATTTACATTGTGCGTTACAGTAACTTTTACCCGCATAGTAGTATCAATGACGATAAAATGGTTATGGCTGTTATCGTGCCATGTATAATTATAATTGGCATTGTAACCGGCATCAATGGTATCGCTGACTGCTTTTACGGTTCTATTGGGGCCTAGCTCAACAATCGGATAACCATAAACTTCGATTGGAACAACCAATGTATCGTTGGTTTTATCAATATCGCCTGCTAATTGTAATGCAATTTTAATATTGTAATTTCCGATTGCAGAAAGGTTGTAAGGTGTTGAAAATTGAATATCAATACTATCATATGGATGTAGTTCAGAGGTAAAAGTATGTGAATCGTTAATCCAGCTACCGCCATTTATTGAATACTTTAAATATGCTGTTTCGCCTATCTGAATGGTATCAGTTCCTACATTTTTAAGTTTAACATTGATATATTCAGCCGACGATAATGCACAGGCTGTTTGAGGTGAATTAAGCAGTATGGGACTCATATCGTGGGCTGCCACATTTATGTTTACTGTATCGTAAGCCGGACAGTTATGATTATCAGTCACTCTTACAAAATGGTTGCCACGATAACGAGCCACATAAACCGAATCATTACTATTATCGCTCCATAGATAAGTTTTGTAACCAGTTAAAGTAATTGTGTCATAACCGGCCGATGTACGATCGGTGCCCAGATCAACAGTTGGATAACCCCATGTATGTATATTTACTTCAAGTGAGTCGTTTGTATTAATGGAGTCATAGTCGAAATAAGTGCGGGCCTTCAGGGTATAAACCTGACCGGTTGCCGATAAATCGAGTGTATCTTTTTTACAAACATGTTCTATAATTTGATTGGGGAAGAACCGTTGGGTAAGTGTAAGCGTATCAAAATTGATGGTCGACAAATGACTAACGTATTTAATTCGAATCGCACTTCCTACTGCCAGAGTATCAGTTCCAAGGTTCTTGATTTTAACTTTCATAACCACTGTATCGGGTAATTCGCAGGTATCGACAGGATAACTGAAACCAATGACTCCTATATCAGGAATTAACCTACGAACATAAAATGTATCGGTGGTACTGCACATAGTACCTGTAGTATATTGCATGGTTAACCAGATGGTATCGGCTGGTGGATTCGATAATGATGAGGTTGAAGATAAATTAGGATTTGAACTATTAGCCCAGTGATAAGTACAGTTTGCTACTACATTGGCTTGAATGGTAAATGTATCTAAACGAGCTGTGGCGTATTCTTTCTTTAAGCCTGTAACAGGAGCTCCATATATGGTTACTGTTTTTTGCAAGGTGTCATTATCGGCTACAGGATAAAATCCTTTATTTGGATCGATATGATATACAGTTATGGTATAGGTGCCTGGTGCATCGAAATTTGCACTCTTGTTAAATGTAAGTGTAGCAGTTGCTCCTATAGCCAGATTCGATGGAAGTGTAAGTGTATCGATAACAACCGATTGGCTATTTACTTTAAAGGCTGCTATAATTTTATCGGTCGATGCAATTAATGCACGTATACCATTATTCTGTACGGTAAACGATATTTTATTTGAGTTTACACGTTGACAGGCATCAACTGGTGAAGTAATGTTATTAAGCTTAATGTTAATTGGAGCTTTGTATACCTTAAAATCATCAAAAGCAAATCCATCGAGCGGATCGTTATAATTGCTTTTAAATACAACCCTGAATTTTACACTCTGGTTAAGTACATTAGCAGGTAGTACCTGTCGGGCTGTTTTCCAGCCAGCACTATCTCTATCGTCCCAACCCGGCCCTTCTAAAGCCTCAATGTTATTGTTTGTATACCAATTCCAGCTCCATGGATATACATGCGAGGGAACTATGCTCCATGTCTGGCCATTATCAATGCTATACTCAAGACGAGCACCAGCGCCTTCATTTATATTGGCACAATATTTTAATTCAACAATTACTTTTGAGGTGTCGACAATATTCACACACGAACTGGTGATATACCCATCTTCTCCAATTCCATAATAACCCATTAAACTGGTTTTCCATACATTATTGCCCGATGGAATGGGTTGATACAATGTACTGGTGGGAGAACCTTTTTCCCAGCTGTAGTTATCGCCACCAGCAGCCCAGAATGACTGACTGCTCTCAAAATCTTCGGAATAAGGTAATTGATATAGTGGATACGAAATTACAGTAGTATCTGTCTGATTATTTGCCGAATAATCGTCTAAACTCCATGTGGTACGTACTTTAAATGAATAAGTGCCTACAGTTGATAGGTTAACCAGGGTAGGGAAAGTATACAAAATGCTATCACCCACTGGAATAGATGTGGTAACAGTGCCCGAAACCCATGTGGTTCCATTATCTTTCGAGTATTCAACAGGAATATTGGTGGGTGTGGCAATAGGACCGGTATTTTTAATCCATATTTTAACCTGTTCATTACCCAATCCACAATTCGACGATGGGGCAGCAATCTGGGTTATGCTTATATCATTTTTAATTGAATCGCCTACCAGTAAAAAGTTATCGATGTTCCAGCCTGAAAAATTTACACTTTCGTTCGTGGGACCAAGGGTAAAACGAATTTTTACATTATTTTTTCGATCTACTACCGATGAAATGTTTAGTTGAATTTGTTGCCACGATTTATCAAGCACATAATTGCTATTTTCGTAAACGGTTTGCCAGCTAAATCCATTGTCGGTACTTACCTGAACTCTCGCATTGTCGGTTAATTCTACATTTAACCAACGATCGAATAACAACCGAACATTTTTATAATAAGTTAAATTAAAAGAGGGGGTGGTGGCTGTCATCATAGGTGCGCTGGGTGTATAATCACCGTCAATGGTTAGGTCAGTACCCAGAACCTTTGTGCCAGATATGGCAAATGTAGGATCGGGGTTACCCGTACTACCACCTTTGCCAGTCGGTATGTTACGTTCAAAATCGCCTGTTAATGTCCAGCCTTTGTTGCTTTCGAAATCATCGAAAAATATGCTTTTTATAATTTGTCGATTTCCTGCAGGATCGATAGTGCTCGATGGATATGTATTACCATTAATAGTAATGCCATTAGCCATGATTCGGGCATCGACTGTATTACCTACCGTCGCATTTGAAGCTATATCGTATGTAATCCAAAAATACGATATACCATAGGGTAGTGAAAAATTAGGGCTAAAAACAGCCTGATTCGATGAAACAGATGCTGTTCCTATCAGGGTAGGTTCATTAAATATAGAATCGACTGTGTAAAACAATTTAACACCATTTGCTGCAATATCGTTGTTATTTGTATTGACACACTGAACAGTTAAGTTTTGTAAATTTAATGTGCCCTGGTTTCCTTTTACTTTAATGGATAAACGAAGTATTTGGTTGGTAGTTGTTCCTGTCCCCACAAAGTTCACCGAGGGGGTGTAACCAAATATGCCGTCGACCGATTTGGGAATGGTATCGGTTTCAATTACTTCCACTTCGTCCACACAGGTACCCCAGCCGGGCATAGCTCTACCTTCGAATGCTAAATATAAGGTAGTACTTTTAGCTGCATCGGGAAGCAATATGGTACGTTCAGTCCAGTTATCGACTGGTGCCGTATATTCGGCCAGTTGCACCCATGATCCGGTTGGTGAGGTACGATAGTAAACTCGTAACTCATCGTTGGTGTAATTTTCGAAGAAAAACCGATTGGCCTGCGCATGCCAGAATCGCAACATGGGCTTACTCGAATAGGAAATATCAATGGGGGGTGTAATTAATTTAGTGGTTTGCCGTTGAAAACTCTCTTTCTGGAATAAGGCATTATAGCTACCTGCATAAGCAGGATAGGGTTTACGAGTGTAGGGATATTGAGGATATTTAGTATGTCCTCCGTTCTGGAATTCCCAGTTAACGGTTCCCGATACATAACTCTGTGTCCAGCCAGCTGGTAGGGTAGTGTTATCGGGCGGATACGAACGATTTTCGAACCCTTCGTAAAAGTACCGCTGTGAAAATACTGAGTTTGGAATTAACATGAAAGCCATTACGGCATATGTTGTGATGCTACCGATTTTTCTACTGAACAATCGTAGCATCTGCCCATTTACCATTGAATATATTTTTTTTTTCATAAGAATATTTATTTAAGGTTTTAAGTGTTTGAAATTTTTATCGGATTCTGTATTTATTTCACAAACTTGTTAGTTTTAACCGCAAAGTTCACAAAGAAATCACTAAGTTTACATTATATTTCTTTGCTTAACTACCGTAAAATCTTTGTGTTATTTGCAGTATATATTATTATTTCAATCAAAAATAGTTTCTCGTCTTATGTTGTATGAAATCCAAATGTCTGTTATTGTCATTCACTTTTGTGTTTATTGCATATCAATGGTTCGTTTTATGATATAAAAATATAAAAAATTTAATGTATTAGTATGTAGCTTTTCGTTATTTTTTTACGTATAAATTCTAAAAACAGTTTCCAAATTATATTGTTTTTTGATGAGTAAAATTACTTACATACGATTTAATTGTTAGATAAATAAAAAAACAGACTATTACAGACAAAAGCAATTAAAATTTTAATACCAAAATAAATTAAAAATGTTTTGAACACAAAAAATTAGATAAAAAAAATAATAATTTGTATTGTCTAAAACCTTAATTTATCTAACAAAAAATAATACATAAAGATTTAATATTGAGTTAATTAGGTAAGTTTTTGAAAAATATATTGATTTTAGGAAGAAAAAGAAATGATAAAAATTATTCGTTAGCGATTAACCTTTTTTATCTAACATCGTAAAAAATATTAAAATGCAGAAAATCAAAATGATAAAATAAAATCGAAAATTTTGGTATAAGTAAAAACAAATTTATATTTTTAACGGCGCAATATGTAACAATGTCATGATACGGAAATTCATTATAAGTGTCGTACTTACATTAAGTTTAATCAACCAATTGTCGGCACAAACCGATACGGCTTTCTGGTTTGTTATACCACGTGTTACTCCTTCACATTGCAGTGGCTCAACCTGTCCAGGGGGACAGCCCGTTTATTTGGTATTAGCGGCGTTAGGTCCTACTACTGTTACCATTTCAATGCCTGCAAATCCTTCATTTACACCAATAACATATACTTTTACAGCGGCTGGTTCCACACGAATTGATCTTTCTTCATATATTAATGCTTTAAATCCAACTGCAAGTATTGAAAATTATCCCTACGATCAGGTATTAAATAAAGGGTTATATATTAAATCAGATCGCAATTTTATTACAGTATATTATGAGGTTGATGAATATTGGAACCGTGATATTTATGCCTTAAAAGGCAAAAATGCATTGGGTACTGAATTTATTGTTCCTTTTCAAAGAGATGATTATATAAGTTCTCCATTATATCCTGACAATGGATATAATGGAAATTATAATCCAGAACTGCCATATTCTACTATTAACATAGTTGCGACAGAAAATAATACTATTGTTGAAATTACACCAAGTGTGGCAGTTTATAAAGCTACAGCACCTGGATCCTATCCTGCAAATGTAACTTTTACAGTAACTTTAAACAAGGGTCAGACATATACGATTCGAGCTCTGAATCGAACTAGAGATGCACATATGGGCGGAACCCGAATTAAATCCAATAAAAAAATTGCCATTACCATTAGTGACGATTCTGTTCAAAAAAAATCTTGTCGTGATTTGGAGGGAGATCAAAATATCCCTGTAAATATTATTGGAAAAGAATATATTGTAATGAGGGGTAGAATTGATGAGCCAAATAATAATAATCCAAATCCTATGGAGGGAACCAGTAGTGGAGAACAATTTTATATATGGGGTGCTGAAGATAATACATCAATAACTATAAACGGTGTACCACAAGGTACTATTAATAAAGGAGGTTTATTAAGGTGGAACATAGCCAACAATTCCACTTATGTTTCTGCCAATAAACCTGTATATGTTTATCATGTAACTGGTGTAGGTTGTGAAGCAGGTGCTGCTGTATTACCTACCATCGATGGATGTACAGGATCTAAGTCGGTAGTAATTGTTCGTTCTACTGATGAAAAATTTTACCTTAACATAATGACCACTACTACTGGTAAAAAATATATGTTTTTGCAATACGATAGCTCGGGGGTTACCGTAACCAAACCCATACCCGAAAGTTTTTTTGAGCAGGTGGGTAGTACTGATTGGTGGGTGCTTAAAGCCAATCGAAAAGATTTTTCAGATGCTGCTAATGCTACTACTAAAATAAATTTACCAATAAATCAATTAATTACGGTTTATAATAAAGAAGATAGGTTTCATCTGGGAGTAATGAACGGAGGAGGTAGTACAGGTGCAAAATACGGTTATTTTTCCGATTATTCCGACAACCGTGGTGGGGCCTCGGTATTGCAAACGGGTGCTGAGGTATACGAAGCCTGCTATGGCGAAGATGTTCAGCTGGTTGCCAGCGGTGGTTTAAGTTATGCCTGGTGGCGGCAGGGCTCATCAGTTTCATACTTAAGCGATACTTCTATAGCTAACCCTGTTGCCAGCCCACCTACCGGTGTGCACATTTATAAAGTTAAAATGAAACGTGCCTGTTACCCCGATACCACCATGACTGTAGCCGTAAATATGTTGCCACAGGTAGTTGCACTTTTTAAAACCGATACAGCACAATTGTGTTCCCGCCCAACAGGCAACCGTATTACTTTTTACAATACCAGCCCTAACCCCGATACCCTTGAGTTTTACTGGGATTTTAACGGCGATAACATTCCTGAACTAAATAATGTGCGCAACACCAACCCCATAGTTTGGAATTTTCCTCGTAATACTGGTAGTTCGCCGGTTACCTATAAAGTTACTTTATTTGCTTTTTTACGCAATAACTCGAGTTGCCTAAGCAGTTACAGTAAAAACATTACCATTTATCCCGAAATTGATGCTTCATTCACGGCCAGTCAAACATCGGGTTGTAATCCGTTACAAGTCACTTATACTAATACTTCCAGTGGTCATTTAAGTGGTGTTACTTATTTATGGGATTTTGGCGACAATAATACAACCTCGGCTACCTCGCCAACTCATACTTTCACCAATTATGGTAATAGTAGTATAACTTATACAACTCGTTTGATTGCTACTACCACTTATTACTGTCGCGATACGGCCACCATGAATTTTACTGTACATCCGTATATAGCTTCTAAATTTACTGTCGATACCACTCGTGGTTGCGCTGATTTAACCATAAACATTCGTAATATTTCAGAAGGCCCTATTACTCAGTATAATTGGACATTTGGCGACGGGCAAACCTCTACCTCGTCGGCTGCCACTTTGCAAAAAATATATACCAATAATACAGCCAATCCATTGGTTCGTAATTTAAAGTTGGTGGTTCGCAATGCTGCCGGTTGTCGCGATAGTTTAATACGACCCATTACCGTATTGCCAAAAGTGAATGCTACATTTACTACATCTGTAACCGATGGCTGTAATCCATTATCGGTTGCATTTACCGGACCCACTAATGCTGCCACAGTAAGTTATTTATGGGAATTTGGCGATGGAAATTCATCATCGGTTCAGTCGCCTACCCATGTATTTGAAAATACTACCACAGCACCAAAAGTGTTTACAACTAAATTAACTGTAACATCGGCCGATTATTGTGTAGCCACTTTTACCAATAATATACAGGTGCGTGAAAAAATACAGGCTAACTTTTCGGTAAATAAATCGCGCGGATGTTCTGGATTTATTACTACCATTACCAATCTTTCGGTGGGTGGAAGTGCTATTGTCAATTATGTTTGGGATTTTGGCGATGGGTCGCCTTTGTACACAACTACACCGGGTACTCAACCTGCAACTTTTACCCATCAATATAACAACAATACAAATGCAACTGTGGTATACACACTCAAATTAACTGTAAACAATAGTTTTGGATGTACATCCACTTATTCCGTACCTATTACAGTTCATCCGGGTGTAGCTGCCTCGTTCACTGTCGACAAAACCGCGGGTTGTGTTCCATTAACAGTAAACTTTACCAATACAACCGATCTGAATAAAGTAAATAGCCTGAAATGGGAGTTTGGCGATAATACTTCTTCAAATAGTTATCATGCTTCGCACACATACAGTCATTTGCAGTCGACCGATCAAACCTATAAAGCCCGTTTAATAGCAGTTTCAACAGGTACAGGATGTATTGATACTACTGAGATTGATATTACTGCTTATGCATATATAAAATCGAGTTTTACTGTAAGTAATAATGAAGGTTGTTCGCCTTTAAATGTAAATATAACAAATACTTCGGTTGGGGGTATAACTTCACGTACCTGGAGCTTTGGCGATGGTACATATAGTTATACTACGGCAACTAATTTTACACGTTTGTATACCAATACAACTAATAATCCTAATCCACAAAATTTAACACTTAAGCTTATAGTTCAAAATAGCAAAGGTTGTAAAGATAGTAGTAGTGCCACTGTAATTGTAAAGCCTCAGGCATTTGCTAGTTTTTCGCCAAATAAAACCAGTGGATGTACACCTCTGACAGTTGGTTTTACTAATCAGTCGAACAGTATCTCTACCAGTTATTATTGGGATTTTGGCGATGGAAGCAGTTCTTCGCAAGCTAATCCTACCCATGTTTTTGATAATTTACTATCGGTCGATAAAACTTATTCTGTAAAGCTTACGGCTACTACTGCATTAGGTTGTACCGACGATACTACTATAAACATTACTGCATTTGCAAAAATAGCAGCTGGTTTTTCAATTGACGATGCTTTAATTTGCTCTCATACACCAGTACAAATTACCAATAACTCAACAGGCGGTGTTGTAACCACCATGTGGGACTTCAACGGCGATAATGTTACCGAAACAACCAACAACAGCCCAACATTTATGCAGCCTTTTTATAATAATACGACCAATAATATTAATATAAATGTAATGCAGGTGGTTAAAAACAACCATGCATGTTACGATACTGCATACAAACTAATAGAAGTAAAACCTCGTGTAGTTGCCAGCTTTACACCCAGTTCTTTGCAGGGATGTCATCCATTAAATGTTACATTTACCAATACCTCAAATATTAAAGACAATCCAGGTACTACTTTTTATTGGGATTTTGGCGACAATAGCACCTCCACTCAGAAAAATGTTTCGCACACATTTGAAAATTATACTGCATCGGATGTGGCATTCCCCGTACGTTTAACGGTAATGGCCGACAATTTGTGTTCCGACGATACCGTAGTAAATATAACCACCTACCCATATGTGCAGGCTAATTTTTCTATACTGCAACCATCAGCTTGTTCGTACGAACTATTTACCATTCAAAATGGATCTTCACCAGGGTCAACTCGCAATTACTGGGATTTTTCGGGTACTGGTGCTCAAAATATTGAAATTAACAGTTCGTCATTTACTCGTTCAATTGTAAATACCGATGTTATCCCAAGAGTATATAATATTCGATTAATAGCCGATAATGGTCATGGTTGTTACGATACCATTTATAAACCAATTACCATTCAGCCAGTAATAATACCTGATTTTACCATGAACGTTTCCAGCGGATGTCAGCCGCTAACCGTTAATTTTACCAATACATCGAATATAGTAAGTTCTCCAGCTGCACAGTTCTTATGGGATTTTGGAGATAATACAAGTCATAACGGAAAGCATGCATCCCATACCTTTACCAACCTTACAGCTAACGATGTAACTTTCCCGGTTAAACTAACCGCAACTTCTGAGTATAACTGTAGTTACGATACCGTAAAATATGTGACAGCCTACGCATATATTAAGGCTCAAATGACGCTACCTTCGAGTGCTGCTTGTTCGGGCTCATTATACACCATAAATAATGCCTCAACACCAGGAGTAAAACATAGTTACTGGTTGTTTGGCGATGGTACACCGGAAACCGAAATAAATACTCCTTCGGTCACACATATTTATACAAATACAACAACAAATCCAATTACCCGACAAATTAGGTTAGTAGTAACCAACAATCATGCCGCATGTCGTGATACCGTGTACAATACCATTGATGTGTATCCACAGGTTATAGCTAATTTCTCAATGAACAGAACCGAAGGATGCGAACCCGTTCAAGTAACTTTTACCAACCTTTCGAATATTGTTAATAATTCGGGAACCCGCTTTTATTGGGACTTTGCCGATGGAAACTCCAGTAGTGATAAACATCCATCGCACTATTTCTATAACAGTTCCGGTAATGATACTGTATATCTGGTAAAGCTTATAACTACATCGGAATATAATTGCAGCGATACCATTGTTCAACCAGTTATTGCATATGCCCGTATTGCAGCTAACTTTACTGTCGAAAACAATTCAATTTGTGCTCCCGGAAATTTAATAGTACATAATGACTATTTACCAGGGGTAAAATACAACTATTGGGATTTTAATGGCGATGGTACCATTGATACTTTAATCAATGCAAAAACATTTAGTTGGTTATATCGAAATAATACCGTTGACCCCGAAACCATTAATGTAAAATTAACTGTTAAAAACAACCATGAATGTTACAAGAGTTCGCAAGAACAAATTATAGTTTATCCACAGGTAGTAGCCTCGTTCGTGCCCAATAAATTTGAAGGTTGCCAGCCCATTACGGTTAATTTTAATAATACCACTAACATTAAAGATAAGCCAGGAACTAAATTTTACTGGTACTTTGGTGATGGATCAACTTCGGAAGACAAAAATACACAACATACTTTTATAAATACCAATGCCTATGATGTAACTTTTCCTGTTAAACTGGTTGTGAGGTCGGCATATCATTGCCAGGATGATACAATAGTAAATATTAAAGCATATTCATTTGTTAAAGCCGGATTTACCTTACCTAAAGCAGCTATATGTTCGGATCTTGAAAATCTCACTATTATAAACAATTCATTGGGCGATGTATCGCGCTGTGTATGGCAATATAGAAATGGTGATGATTATTATTATGAAGACAAACGTTCAGTTATTAATGACTTCCCATTTTATAATATTACCCTCGATACCACTTATGTGAATTTACGTCAATACGTGTATAATTCCCATAATTGTGTCGACAGTACCAGTAAAACAGTCATGGTATTTCCACGTATTGAACCGAGTTTTATAGCCGATAATTATGAAGGTTGTCAGCCACTGACAGTTAATTTTCAGAACCAAACTAATATTAAGGATATACCGGGTACCAGTTTTGTTTGGGACTTTGGCGATGGCAATTCATCGAACCAGAAAAATTCGACCAGCAATACGTACATTAATTTAACCTCATCTGATCAAACATATACAGTAACTTTAACCGTAAGGTCGCGTGAAAATTGTGTAACTTCGACATATACATATATTACTGCCTATTCAATGGTCGATGCCAACTTTGCTCTACCAACCAACGAAATGTGTAGTGGTACTTCTGTACCCATCCAGGACCGATCGACGGGTGGAATAACTCAAAAATACTGGGACTTTACTTCCGATGGCACTTATGATAGAACTGGCAACATGACTTCGATTGGTTATGATAATCTTGGAACAGAAACTGTAATAAATAATCTTAAGCTTAAAGTTGTAAATTCGCATGGATGTGCCGATAGTATTACTCGCGAAGTAAAAGTATTTCCTAAAGTTACAGCCGATTTTACCTACGATTCGGTTGGTTGTACACCCTTTAGACCTGGCTTTAGAAGCACATCGAGAAATGCTACCTTGTTTGAATGGACTTTTGGTGACGGAGGTACTTCTCCGCTTCAAAATCCTACAACTAAGGAATATGTGAATAATACCGATGCCGATAAAATTTATCAGGTAAAATTAGTAGCTTCGTCGCAATATCGTTGTTACGATAGTATTACCAAACCGGTTAAAGTGGCACATCGACCCATTGCACGTATTTCAGTCAATAAAATTATTGGTTGTCCTCCATTAACAGTTACTATAAATAATATGACCAAAACCTCGGGTTCGACCTATTATTGGGATTATGGCGATGGAGACAAAGATACTCTAACCAGCAAAGTAACCCGTCGGCATTCTTTTACAATTAATCCGAACCGTACTACCAATCAACCATATGTAATTAAATTACGTGCAGTTACTCCATATGGCTGCGACGATTCAACTTCAGTAACCGTAAATGTATATCCCAAAGTAACGGCCATGTTCGATACTACTTATCCCGATTGCAATCCAATTCAAACGACTATAAGGAACCGCTCATTTAACGCCACCGACTTTTTATGGGACTTTGGCGATGGTACCACCTCGAACCAACGAAACCCAACGCATTTGTTCAATAATGAAACACAATTAAATAAATACTTTACGGTAAAATTAAAAGCATGGTCGGAATACGGTTGTACCGATTCATTTAGTCGTCAGGTACTTGTGTATCCTGGACCCGATGCCAACTTTAATGCAACTCCTATAGCACAATTTTATCCGAATGCAACCATAAAAATTACAAATCGCACCAACAAAGGACCATGGTTTTATCATTGGGACTTTGGCAATGGCGATACCATGTTTTTTACTGCGCATACCGATAGTTTTGAATATACTTACCCACGGTGGGGCAAGTACACCATTCGGTTACACGTGTATTCAAGTAAATGCGCCGATACTACTACACAAAACATTGTTATATATGCACCTCAACCCATAGCTCGTTTCGATTCTTCGGCCGAAGGATGTATGCCTTTAACCGTGAGATTTAAAAATAAATCGGTTTATGGTGAACGTTTCTTATGGGAATTTGACGATGGAACTGTATCGAATGTCGAAAGTCCGGTTCATACATTTGTTGATCCAGGTGAATATAACGTAAAACTCACAGTTTATGCCGAAGGAGGTATTGATGCCCATTATGAACGGGTTAAAGTGTATCCCCGTCCAATAATCGACTTTAATGTTGAACCTCAACTGGCTATGATACCCGACGACAGAGTACAATTCTTTAATAATACCCAATACGGCGATCGTTATATATGGCATTTTGGCGATGGAGAAACTTCAGACGAACCAAATCCTTCGCATTATTATAAAAATTTAGGTAACTATTCGGTTAAGCTAATAGCTATATCAAATGATGGATGTATTGATTCGCTCGAACGTGTGAATGTAGTTCAGGTAATAGGAAAAGGTAAAATTGAATTTCCAAATGCTTTTACTCCAAGCCTTTCAGGCCCAAAAGGTGGTAAATACGATCCTCAGGCTACCGATAATGATATTTTCTTCCCTTATCATGAAGGTGTAGCCCAGTATCGGCTCGAAATTTATGACCGATGGGGTGAACGATTATTTGTTTCGGAAGATATTAACGTGGGATGGGATGGATATTATAAAGGAAAGCTTTGTAAGCAGGGTGTGTATGTTTACAAAGCAAGGGGTAAATTTTACAACGGTCGTACATTTGTCAAAACAGGCGATGTAACTTTAATACATAAAGATTAGTATAAATATTTAAACAATGGAATAAAAATTAGAAGGGAGAAATGCTGGAAATAATGAATGTGTAAAAGTGAATGATTGAATTTGTGAAAATACGATTATGAAAGTATATAGGTTAATATTGATTTTTATATTTAGTTCCGTACTTCTTGATGTGAGAGGGCAGGATCCGCAGTTTACGCAGTTTTATGCAGTGCCTTTATATCTGGGACCCTCATTTGCAGGAGCAACCATACAGCAACGTATATCAACCACATACCGAAAACAATGGTTAAAACTTCCGGGCGATTTTTCAACGTTTACTGCATCGTACGATCATTATTTTTATAAATTTAATAGCGGACTGGGATTACTTTTTATTCAGGATCAAGCAGGTTCGGGTCGTTTAGGTACAACTTACATGAATGTTCTTTATTCGTACGATATTAAAATTTTTAATACATGGCATGTTCGACCTGGTATTACATTTACTTACTTACGTTATAATATCAATTTTTCAAAACTGGTTTTTGGCGATCAAATTATTCGTGGCAATGCACCCAGTACTATTGAAGTTCCTCCATCCAGAGAAAATAGGGGTGCTATTGATGGAGCCATTTCGGCCATTGTATTTAACGATAGAATCTGGATTGGATCAACTGTCGATCACCTTTTACAACCCAATACCTCGTTTTATGGGGGTAGGTCGAATATTCCTCTAAAATATAGTTTTTATGGAGGTGCTCGTCTCATGAGTCGTGGACGTTTGCTTAAGCCTGCCGATGAAAGTGTATCGGTTGCATATTTATTACGGCTTCAAGGAGAATTCAGACAATTGGATCTTGGTTTATATTGGTTTAATCCACCATTTATGATGGGTGTATGGTATAGAGGAATTCCTCCTCTGAATTCAAACCGGGGTGATGCATTGGCTTTCCTCGCAGGAATCAAATTTCCACAGTTTACCGTAGGTTATAGTTACGACTTTACAGTTTCCAATTTAATCAATTCCACAGCAGGAGCTCACGAAATTACTCTATCGTACGAATTTACTACAAAATATCGAAAAAAAAGAATTCACGCCATACCTTGTCCTGAGTTTTAGATGTCATAAAAGCCTATCTTCACTGGAGAATAATCAAAAATTTGTAGATTCATTTATGCTATAATGTTTGGTATAACAGCATGTTTTGAAATGATTGGTTTTTCAAAAGAAGTATTACTTTTTTTCAGCCATTTATCTGGTAAAAGATAAGCTGACTATATACAGAAGAAGCCTTGATATACATTAAAAAGTGGAGCGGAAAACGGGACTCGAACCCGCGACC